>Ga0247838_1000020_pt1 | contig 183375 bp, 174 predicted proteins | sample LaCruzMarch2015__5_FD_189097 | JGI IMG/M metagenome (GOLD analysis project Ga0247838, IMG submission 189097) | Freshwater microbial communities from meromictic Lake La Cruz, Castile-La Mancha, Spain - LaCruzMarch2015_15m | ecosystem: Environmental > Aquatic > Freshwater > Lake | place: Spain...
TAAACGTTCAAAGGACGAGGCCGGTTATGGACACGATGTCGACACCTGCACCCATGGCTGCCCATCAGGTTGGGTTGGCTCGGAATGCAAATGCAAAAGTTTTCGCCGCCGACGTGAACGTCTACTACGGCGAAAAGCACGCTCTGAAAAACGTTTCGGTCAACATCCCTGACCGCAGCGTGACCTCGTTCATCGGCCCGTCGGGCTGCGGCAAGTCGACATTCCTGCGCTGCATCAACCGCATGAACGACACGATCTCGTCGTGCCGCGTCACCGGCAAAATCGCCATCGACGATCAGGACATCTACGATCCTGCCCTCGATGTCGTCCAGCTGCGCGCCCGCGTCGGCATGGTGTTCCAGAAACCAAACCCGTTCCCTAAGTCGATTTACGAAAACGTCGCTTACGGCCCGCGCATCCACGGTCTCGCCACCTCCAAGTCCGAGATGGACGAGATCGTCAACTCCAGCCTCGAAAAGGCCGGCCTCTGGAAAGAAGTCAAAGATCGCCTTCAAGAGTCCGGCACTGGACTTTCGGGCGGCCAGCAGCAGCGCCTGTGCATTGCACGCGCCGTCGCCGTCGGCCCCGAAGTCATTTTGATGGACGAGCCCTGCTCGGCCCTCGACCCTATTGCTACGGCAAAAGTCGAAGAACTCATCGACGAACTGCGTGAAAACTTCTGCATCATCATCGTCACCCACTCGATGCAGCAGGCCGCTCGTGTGTCCCAGCGTACGGCGTTCTTCCACCTCGGCTCGCTCGTCGAAGAAGGCAAGACCACCGATATCTTCACGAACCCAGTCGACAAGCGGACCCAAGACTACATCACCGGCCGCACGGGTTGAACGCTGAACCAATTGCTTCCAAGGAAGTCAAATGAACGAACACATCGTCAGGTCCTACGAGGACGAACTCGCGTTGCTAGATAAGAAGGTCGCCCAGATGGGCGGCCTTGCAGAGCACAATCTGGGCCGTGCCTTCGACGCCCTTGAAAAGCGCGATCCCCGAGTAGCCGAAACAGTCATTCGTTCAGACCGCAACATCGACGCACTGCAGCGCGAAATCGAAGAGCAGGTGATCTCCATGATCGCCCGCCGTCAGCCGATGGCAAACGACCTGCGCCATGTGATGTCGGCCATTCGCATTTCGGGCGACCTCGAACGCATCGGCGACCTGGCCAAGAACATCGCAAAGCGCGCCTTGGCCATCGCTCATGAACCACACCCCAAGCCCCTGATCTCGGGCTTCCGGCACATGGTCGAACTGGCACTCCGCCAGTTGAAGGACGTGCTCGACGCCTACGCCGAGCGCGACGCCGAGCGCGCCATGCGGGTCTGGCGCGAAGACACGCAGATCGACGCGATGTACAACTCGATCTTCCGCGAACTGCTGACCTACATGATGGAAGACCCGCGCAACATCGGTCTTTCGACCCATCTGTTGTTTGGCGCAAAGAACATCGAGCGCGTCGGCGACCACACGACCAACATCGCCGAAACCGTGAACTACATGGTCAACGGAAACTCGATCACCGACGATCGTCCCAAGCTCGAACAAGTCGGCACAATCGGAAATAGCAACGACTAAACGCTGCAGGAAGTAGGACGAATGACGGCTCGTATCCTGATCGTTGAGGATGAAGCCCCTCTCGCGGAGTTGTTGCGCTACAATTTGGAGGCCGAAGGCTTCCTCGTGTCGCAAACGGCTTCGGGAGATGAGGCGGAGTTGCTCGTGGCCGAAGACCGGCCCGACCTGATCCTGTTGGACTGGATGCTACCACAGGTGTCAGGCATCGAGATCTGCCGCCGCCTCCGCGCCCGTCCCGACACGCGCGCGATCCCCATCGTCATGCTGACTGCGCGTGGCGAAGAAGGCGATCGCGTGCGTGGTCTATCGACCGGCGCCGACGACTACATCGTGAAGCCCTTCTCGCTGCCGGAACTGATTGCCCGCCTGAAGGCAATCCTGCGCCGCGCCTCGCCCGAACGCATGTCCGAGCGTCTCATGTCGGGCGATATCGAACTGGATCGCGTCGCCCATTGCGTCACCCGTGGCCATCGCGAAATCCGCCTTGGACCAACCGAGTTCCGCCTGCTCGAATTCCTTATGGAAAGCCCAGGCCGCGTGCTGTCGCGCACCCAGCTTCTCAATGGCGTATGGGGCCGCGACGTCGACGTCGACGAACGCACCGTCGACGTCCACATAGGCCGCCTGCGCAAAGCCCTCGTCCGCGGCAAAGACCAAGACCCGATCCGCACCGTGCGCGGAGCAGGCTACGTTTTCGGCACCCGCGCCGCAAACTAACGCCCCGCCCAAAGCTCAAATTCAATTCATTTAAGAAAATTGATGGGGCTGGGAAGCTGCGCTTCCCATCGGGGTTTGGGGTTGCCCCCACTCGCGACAGCGTCGCGAACGCAAACTATGTTGCCGGTCGTAACATGCGTTGACCGCAAACCTCCGATAAACTGTCGCCATTTGCAGCCCGAGCGAGAGTCCCATGGATGCACCAACGCTTGTCGGCCTGGCAGCCGCACTCATCGTGCTCGGCATCGTCTTTCGCCTGCTTGAATTCTCGCGACCTAAATCGCAACGCCTGCCGCTCATCCGCCCTGGCCTCAAAACCGACCTCGCCTACTGGTTCGTCTTCCCCTTCATCCACCATTACGTCGTCGGTGCGGTCGTCCTGGCGACCGTGATCGGCTTTGCATTCGCAGCCTATGGGCGCATCGACAAAGATCAGATCATGATGGGCTTCGGCCCGCTCGCGCAGTTGCCAGCCGCTGTGCAGGCGCTACTCATGCTCGTTATCGCGGATTTCCTGGGCTATTGGACCCATCGGTTGTTCCACCGCCGTCGGCTTTGGCCATTCCACGCGATCCATCATTCCTCGACGACGCTCGACTGGCTTTCGTCCATCCGCCAGCACCCCGTCAACGACCTGATTTCGCGGATCGCGACGACACTACCTCTTCTCGCGCTCGGCTTTTCTCCAGCAGCAGCGCTCTGGATTGCGCCGGTTTTTGCAGTCTTCGCCCTCTTGCTCCACGCCAACCTAGACTGGGATTGGGGCCGTCTGCGCACGGTCATCGCCAGCCCCCGCTTCCACCGTTGGCACCACAGCGAAGACCCGCAGGCGCGCGACAAAAACTTCGCGGGCCTCTTTCCGATCTTCGACATCGTGTTCGGCACGTACTACATGCCGAAAGATCGCCTGCCCGCAAACTTTGGCACCGCAACGCCGGTTCCCGAAGGCCTGTGGGCGCAACTGTCCTACCCGTTCCGTAACACGAAAAACGCCGGCCGCTGAACCCAGCCCCCGGCGTCTCTTGATTGGCGTAAGTACTAAAGCGCGCCGCCCTCGAAAGTGATGACCTTCTTCAGGTGATCGCTTTCGACAGCAATCAAGCGCCGACCTTCTGCTTCGACGGCGCAGCCAAGGCTGGTGCTGCGACAATGGTGTGCTCGCGTTCGCGGCGGCGCGGCTGCGGCGGCTGGAAGGCGCGGCGGGCGTGGAATTCGCAATACGGCAGGCCCATAACCTTGTCCTTACCGCAGAAGTGGAAGTCGGCGAGTTGCGGGTCGCCGATTGGCCAGCGGCAGCTGCACTCTGTCAGTGTCTGTATCGAGCGCCGCTCGGCCAACGGGATAACCAGTTCTTCAACCGGGGAGACATAAGGTTCGGCATCTGGCTGATAGAGCGCGCGAACGGCTGAATTTCCGGAAGCGCCAAAGCGCGACTTGCCGTTCCGCTTGGCCAAAGCGTTCGACCCGACGACGCCGGCAGCATTCGCCCGTGGACGAGGCCGCATGCTCTTCATGCGCGATGTTGTAGCGCGTCCCGACAATCCCAGCCGGTGGACTTTGCCGATCACGGCGTTGCGCGTGACGTTGCCGAGGCGCCCGGCGATCTGGCTGGCGCTGAGGCCTTCAGCACAAAGCTTTTTCAGCATCTCGACGCGTTCATCATTCCAGGCCATTTCGGTGGCTCCCCTACAATAAAACAGGACCGAGCGCGCACCATCAGTGGGCGCACAAGACGCAAACGGGGGCATTGACCGGAGACCAAGGCGCAAACAGATGCGCTAGGGCTTGAGGCTCGCGGCCGTGCCATTACCAAACGCTTACGGGGACACAACTTGGGAAGGCACCAATACAGGAGGCGAATACTTCTCGCCTGGGTGCACCCATCACAACAAAACTGCCTGCTCTACTCATAAAGGAGCGCGACAGCGGCTGGCAGTACTCGTTCATTACTTTGGGAACGTCTGCAGCAAGGACATTAAACCAGTCCGGAGTCCCTGCGACAAGTGAGGTTAACGAACAATGAAGCGGTTGACAGGAGCGCGTTGCTTTGCAGCCACAGAACGATTCGTCGCAGGTTGCCCCAGCAAGCCGCCCAAATTGCGCCTTGATTACCCGAACGGCCCCTCAATCCCTCAATCTCCCTTCACGGCCGCAGGCCGTAAGGAGCACAGCGACCCGCGCGTCATCGCAGCGCGATGCAGTCAAACAGAGCCGCGCGCCCCGCAGGTCGCGCCTTCAGCGCGTGAGGCCGTCCCCCTTCACGGCCGCAGGCCGTCGGGAGCACATTTGCGACCCGCGCGTCATCGCGCGCCCCGCCGGAGCGCCTTCAGCGCGTCAGGCACCAATTGACACTGGGAACGATGCTGCTTATCACAACGGGTATTCGTGTTGAGCCGCCTTCGTGGGCGGCTTTTTTGGTTTTTAACTGGAGGGCGCATGACAGCACCCTTGCGTTCAAACGTTGAAGGCGACCGGAGCATGAGCGTGCCTCCGACTTCCCGCGTCCCCTCATCGGCCGTGATGCCCACCTACGCCCGCCAAAACATCGTATTCGAGCGTGGCGAAGGGTCCTGGCTGATTTCAAGCGAAGGTGGCCGCTATCTCGATTTCGCATCCGGCGTCGCTGTGAACGTGCTGGGCCATGCCCATCCCCACCTCGTCGCCGCCCTGCAAAAGCAGGCAGCAACGCTCTGGCACACGTCGAACCTGTACCGCGTCGCTGGTCAGGAGCGCTTGGCCGAGCGGCTCGTCGCGGCGACGTTCGCCGACCGCGTGTTTTTCTGCAATTCCGGCGCTGAAGCCTGCGAAGGCGCGATCAAAGCCGCCCGCAAATACCACTACGCCCACGATCCCGAAACCAAACGTTGGCGCATTATCACCTTCAGTGGTGCCTTCCATGGCCGGACGCTGGCCACGTTGTCGGCGGCGGGCAACGAGACCTACCTGAGAGGCTTTGGCCATCCAGCAGACGGCTTTGACCACGTTCCATTTGGCGACCACGCAGCGCTTGAGGCGGCGATCACCGACGAGACGGCTGCCATCATGATTGAGCCCCTCCAGGGCGAAGGCGGCGTTCGCGTCGTGCCAGACCAATGCCTAAAGGGTTTGCGCGAGTTGTGCGACCGCCACGGCATCCTGCTGGTATTGGATGAAGTCCAAACCGGCGTCGGTCGCACCGGAAAATTTTTCGCCCATGAGTGGGCTGGCATTACGCCCGACATCATGGCCATTGCCAAGGGTATCGGCGGCGGCTTCCCGCTCGGCGCATTCCTGGCGACCGAAAAAGCCGCCGTCGGCATGACGGCTGGCACCCACGGCTCAACCTTCGGCGGCAACCCGCTGGCGACGGCGGTCGGCAATGCCGTGCTCGACGTCGTGCTGGAACAGGGCTTTCTCGAAGACGTGCAGGCCAAAGCCCAACGCCTCAAGCAGGCTCTGGCCCGCGTGCAGGATGCCGCCCCCACGATCATCGAGGGCGTGCGCGGACGCGGTTTCTTGATGGGTCTGAAGCTGAAGGTCCCGACCGCCGATTTCGTGAAAGCAGCCCTCGCCGAAAACCTGTTGCTGGTGGGGGCCGCCGACCAGACGGTGCGCGTCTTGCCAGCCTTGAATGCCAGCGACGAAGAAATCAGTCTCGCCTGCGATCGCCTTGTTCGCGCCGCGCAGTCTTTAACGAACCTCTCATGAGGAGATGACCCAAGGGTCACCAGATGCTGATGTCAAATCGAAAAGTCGTCCGCCATTTCATCGACATTCATTCCCTGGATGCGCTGACGCTGCGCCACATTATCGACAGCGCCCACGCCATGAAAAAAGCTGGCAAACGGGTACCGGCGGCGCTGTGCCCCCCAAGCATCGCCGATACGGTCCTCGGACTGATTTTTGAAAAGCCCTCGACGCGCACCCGGATATCGTTTGACGTTGCCATGCGCCAGCTTGGCGGCCAGACAATCACGCTTAACAACACAGACCTCCAGCTGGGTCGCGGCGAAAGCATCGCCGACACCGCGCGGGTGCTCTCCCGGTATATCGACATCGTCATGATCCGCGCGAATGCGCAGGCAACCGTCGACGAACTCGCCCACTATGCGACGATCCCGGTCATCAACGGCCTGACCGAAAAGAGCCACCCCTGCCAGATCATGGCAGACATCATGACGTTTGAAGAACACTTAGGCCCTATCGGTGGCCGCACGATCGCCTGGGTTGGCGACGGCAACAACGTCGCGGCCTCTTGGATGCATGCAGCCGTCAAATTCGGCTTCAAGCTGCGCGTCGCAACGCCGCCAACGCTTGCCCCCGAACCCGAAGTGGTCTCTTGGGTCAAGGCCGAGCACGGCGCGGTCGAGGTCATGGACGACCCCGTCACCGCCGTCAAAGGCGCAGACTGCGTGGTGACCGACACCTGGGTCTCCATGGGCCAAACCGATGCCGCCAAACGCAAAAAGCTCCTGCGCCCCTATGCGGTCGATGCGAGCTTGATGGAACACGCGGCCAAGAATGCCATCTTCATGCATTGCCTGCCCGCCTATCGCGGCCACGAAGTCACCGCCGACGTGATCGACGGCCCGCAGTCGGTCGTATTTGACGAAGCTGAAAACCGCCTCCACGTCCAGAAAGCCATCCTCGCCTGGTGCCTCGGCGCCAACTGACACACATTCGTCATGGCCGCGAAGGCGGCCACCCACGACAAGTTTCCGTTTGCCGCCACCCATCCAGGCGTTGCGCCGGAACCCAAGCAACCATCGATAGAGGGCATAGCCCTTTCTAACTTCTCTTGGCGGCACCCTTCACTTTCTTCTCCCCCTGGGGAAAAGATGCCCGTCAGGGCAGATGAGGGGTGGCTTCACTGTTCGACAACCCGCGACGTTGCCAACCCTCGACCTGGCCTGGGTATGTCCCACGTTCCGCTCATCCCCCGATCGCCCGACAGCACGAGTGCCTCATGACCACCACCACCACGACTGAAACGCTCGCCACAGACGATAGGGTCATCGCCTTCCAGACCGTCGCATCCGGCATGTCGGGCCGCATCGTGCGCTTGGGCCCCGCCGTCGACGAAATTCTGAGCAAGCACGACTACCCCGAACCCGTGAGCAAGGTCTTGGGCCAAGCCCTCGCCCTCACCGCCATGCTCGGCAGCCAGTTGAAATTCGACGGCAAGCTGATCCTCCAGACCAATTCCAGCGGCCCACTCGGCTTCCTCGTCGTCAACTACAACACAGGCGGCGCCATCCGCGGCTACGCCAGCTTCGACCGTGAAGCCATCAAAGCCCTTGAAGCGGCAGGCCCGGTGAACGAGGCAGACCTCCTCGGCAAAGGCTACCTCGCGATGACCATAGACCCCGGCGGCGACATGGAGCGCTACCAGGGCATTGTCGCCCTCGACGGCGACACCCTCGCCGAGGCAGCGCTGGAATACTTCCGCCAGTCCGAACAGCTCCCGACCTTCATCAAGCTCAGTGTCGCCCGCTATTACGCAGCCAACCCATCGGCGGGCGGAGGCAAATGGCATTGGCGCGCCGGCGGCATTATGGTGCAGCACCTGACAGCCCAAGGCGGCAAGTCCGGACCAGACGGCGTCGACGACAGCAACCTGTCCTACCTGGCTGGCACCGACGACGACAACTGGAACCGCGTTGAAATCCTAGCCTCCACCGCGCAGGACCACGAACTCCTCGACCCGACTCTGACCCCCGACCGCCTGCTTTTTCGCCTGTTCCACGAAGAGGGCGTCGCGGTCAATGCGCCCCAACCCATCGTCATGCGCTGCGGCTGCTCGCGCGACGCCGTCGCCAACATGCTCCACCGCTTCGGCAAAGCCGAACTCGCCGACATGCGCGACGCCTCCGGCCACGTCCTCGTCACCTGCGAATTCTGCTCCACGGCCTACACCTTCACGGATGCGGATTTGGAATAACTGCGGGAGATCTTGACCCATCTCTGACATTTCGAGATGCTCATGATCATCGTCCAGAAGCAGCGGGATTATAAGCCGAATAGCTTGGCAAGCGCGACGCCCAAGTTTCGAACGACCTCTGCAAGACCAGATATGCTGCTAACTCTTTTCTCAACACTCTCAAAAAGCGCTTTGGCTACAGATGCTTTGGATTGCCCTTGCGATCCGACCGCTTGTTCCGCCAAAGATTGAATTAGGTCGAGAAGTTCTTTCTTCGCAGCAGGCACAATCTCTTTGGCGTCCAGTACTGATTGCGTTAATTGCTGGACAAGCTTGCCTACTTCATCAGCGTCGGTGCCTTTCGCCAACGTAATGACGGCGTCAATGCGTGCAAGATCACCCGTGTTTATGGAGCCGACAGTACTATTTGTTACTGTGATATTATTTAACGTTGTTTTGCTACGCATCGCGTTTGCAATGGCATTGACAGGAATACGTCCCCCAGGAGTGTGGAAGCCAGTGACCGCATCCAAGTCATCAAGCGACTGATTCATTAGTGCCGCTGCCTGAAGGAATTGCATGTTGTGGATCGACATTCTCTTGTGCTCGCAATCAATGCACAGCATGGGGCCGCCTTCTCCGATCTGGTAAAGCGCTGGTCGGTCGCATTGGTGACATTTCATAGCGGCTGCCTTTCGCATTGAGGCGCAACGAGATGTAAGCCTGATGAGACATTGCGCTCAGTCAATCGTGCTGTTCAGGTTGAGGATAAAATTTCGTCCTGTCGGAGTGAGCACAAGAAGAAGAATCCCGTGCTTGAATGTGAAGCCGTCAGAGAAACGTACTTCGTGGCCAAGATCCCGCCTCTGAATTTCAACCAAGCCATCTTCGGCTAACCGTCGCGTGATAAGCTCCATTGTGTCCGGCAGCGTGAACACGGGTGGTAGTTGGACGTTTGGGTTGGTCCGAACGAAGCCCTGAAAGACCTCGATTACGCGGCGCTCCATATCCGAGTACCGCCCGTTGAGCATCATCAGGTTTTGCTTGAGCTTGCGGAGGCTCGCTCGGTTGATGTGACGCGGACTACTGGTGTCCCGCTTTCGCCCATGACAACTCGCGCAGAGCACAATCATGTTAGTGAATTCATGGCGCTGGACCTCGGCGTAATCTTCGATGTGCTCAAACTCCAAAGGTTCAGTCTGCTTGCACAACGGGCATCGATATCCAACTTCCAGCATCAATTGACGCTGAAGCTCGTTTGGAATGTGAATTCGATCAGACATGATGCCGACCCCGTACCTTGCGAACGCCACTTAATACAGGGTAAATTATGATTCGGGACAACACTGGGGCGTACTCACACTTCCGCACGTGGCCCGAAGCCTCCCCCCCACTACCCCTCAAAATCCAACCCTAAATCCATCACCGGCGCGGAGTGCGTCAGCGCCCCGACCGAGATCAAATCCACCCCCGCCTCCGCAATTCCGCGCACGCTCTCCAGCGACACCCCCCCCGACGCCTCCGTCAGCATCGCCCCGCCAACCCGCTCGACCGCCGCCGTCAACTGCGCAGGCGTCATGTTATCGAGCAGCACCACGTCCACCTTGTGCGCCATCACCTCATCCAACTGGGCCAGCGTATCGACCTCGACTTCGATCTTGACCAGATGCCCCGCCCGCGACCGCGCGCCCGCAATCGCCGCCGCCAACCCGCCCGCCGCCACGATGTGATTGTCTTTAATCAAAATCGCATCGAACAGCCCGACGCGATGGTTCATCCCCCCGCCGCACCGCACGGCATACTTCTCAAACGCCCGCAGCCCCGGCGTCGTCTTGCGCGTATCGACAATCACCGCCTTCGTGCCCAAGATCGCATCCACATAGGCTCGCGTCAGCGTCGCGATCCCGCACATCCGCCCCATGAAGTTGAGCGCCACCCGCTCCCCCGTCAAAATCCCCCGCGCCGGTCCGTGCACCCGCGCCACAACATCGCCCGCCTCGACCCGCTCGCCATCGCGCGCGACGGCCTCAAACACGACCCGACGATCGACAGCCACAAACGTCGCCGCCGCAACGTCGAGCCCCGAAATCACCCCCTGCTTACGCGCCGCAAACACCGCCTGCGCAATCGCCGACGCAGGCACCGTCGCATCCGTTGTGATGTCGCCAGCCAGCCCCAGATCCTCGGCCAGCGCGTCAGCCACCGCCCGCACGATCAACCCCTGCGGCAGCGATCCACTCAACCCAGACGGCGTCATCCAATCGATCTCCGAACCAAACGTACAGACGAACTCTTAAGTCCCCAAAAGCGGGGAGTTCGAGGGGTGTCCCCTCGAATGGGGTGTGGGGTGATAAACCCACGCGCGGAGCGCATTAGCTTGCAATGGCGCCCAAAACCGCCTCGCGCCGCACCTCGGCACTCGGCCCCAACGCCTCAATCCGTCCATCCACCACCCGCACAAAGCTCCGCCGCGCCAGCGCCGGATTGGCTGCCGGGAAATCGCTCCGCCAGTGCCCGCCCCGGCTCTCCTGCCGCGCCAAAGCCCCGCGCGCAATAAGCCGCGCCGTCAGCGCCATGTTGGCAAGCACGACATCCGCCCCAGCCTTGACCTCGATATCGGCCAAAATCGCGAGCGCCTCGGCCAGCCCGTCCGCATCCCGAATGACCCCGACATGCTCGCTCATCGTCGCCCGCAGCCGGTCAAACAACACCGACCGCATCTCCTGATCGACAGTCACCGGTCGCTCGCCCGCGAGCAAAAGGCCCATCGGCTCCGTCGCGGTTCGCTTGCGGGCCTTGATGTCGGCCGCCACCCGGTCGCCGACGACGACGGCTTCCAGCAGCGAATTCGACGCGAGCCGGTTCGCTCCATGCAACCCCGTCGAGGCGCATTCGCCAGCAGCCCAAAGACCCGCGATGCTCGTCCGCCCGTTCACGTCGGTTGCAACGCCGCCCATGTGATAATGCGCAGCCGGTGCGACTGGCAGCAAATCGAGCGCGGGATCAAGCCCCGCCTCTTTACAGAACGCATAGACCGTCGGGAATGCCTCGCGCAGCCGCGCGCCCGGTTCCGTCCGGCAATCCAGATAAGCTCCGCGCCCGGCCTTGATCTCAGCAAACACCCCGCGCGCCACGATATCGCGCGGCGACAACTCCCCGCGCGGATCGATCGCCAGCATGAACCGTTCGCCCAGCCGGTTGACGAGCGTCGCCCCCTCCCCGCGTAAAGCCTCCGTCGCAAGTGGGGCTGGATCGATGCCAACGTCCAAAGCGGTCGGATGAAACTGCACGTACTCGGCATCCCCGATCACGGCCCCGGCGCGCGCGGCAAACGCAATCGCCTCCCCGCGCGCCATCGTCGGATTGGTCGTCACCGCATACAGCGATCCCGTCCCCCCGGTCGCCAAAACCACGGCGCCCGCCTTCAAGGTTTTGATCGCGATCTGCGGCCCGGTCTTCGCTTTGATGAGTTGCACGCCGCTGATGCGATCATTGCTCATCTCAAGCCCGACGGCTTCGTAGCCTTCAAGCATCCGGATGCTGGGCGTCTCGCGCACCCGCGCAATCAGCGCCTTCATGATCGCAAATCCGGCGCGGTCGCCCGACACGCGCACCACGCGATTGGCATTATGCGCCGCCTCGCGCGACAACACGTAGGCGCCGCCGTTGCCCCGGTCGAACGGCACCCCGAAATCCGAAAGGTCGAGAATGCGCGCCCGCCCCTCGGAAGCAATCGTGATTGCAATCTCGGGATCGACGATGCCAGCGCCGGCCGCGATCGTGTCGGCGGCGTGCGCTTCCGCCGTGTCGCCCTCGCCGACGGCTGCCGCAACGCCGCCCTGCGCCCAGATGCTGGACGCGCCTTCGCCCATCGGGGCTGCCGCAATGACAGTCACCGGCAACGGCGCGAGCTTGAGCGCGGTAAAGAGCCCGGCAAGCCCCGCCCCTACGATGACAATCGGACCCGGTCCAGGGTCCGCCGTCGCGCTTCGAAACGGCAAGCTCATGCCAGTTGCTTTCGTAATGAGAAACAAAACCCGACGAGTTCCAAGTTACTTAGGTCCAGGGTCCAAGGGGACGAGTCCCCTGGCCTTCACTTCCCCGGCCTGTCTTTCGCTATACTGGCACATCGATCATCCGTTGAACCGCCCGTCGCGCCCGCTCGGCAACGTCCGCGTCGACCGTAACCTCGTACTGGAGGTACAAGAGGCTGTCGTAGATGTTTTCCAGGCTGATCCGCTTCATGTGCGGGCACAGATTGCAGGGCCGGATGAACTCGACATCGGGGGTCTCGGCCGCGACATTGGACGCCATCGAGCATTCTGTCACGAGCACGACTTTGCGCGGTCGGTTGGTTTTGACCCAGTCGATCATAGCTTTCGTCGAGCCCGTAAAGTCGGCGGACGCAATGACATCGGGCGGGCATTCGGGATGCGCGATAATCTTTGTACCCGGGTCCTGGTCGCGAAACACCTGCAGTTCCGCCGCTGTGAACCGCTCATGCACCTCGCATGCGCCCTTCCAGGCGATGATCTCGACGTCCGTCTTGGTCTGCACGTATTTCGACAAGTATTGATCCGGGATCAGCAGGACCCGCTTCGCACCCAGGCTCTCGACCACGGCGACCGCGTTCGACGAGGTGCAGGTGATATCGCATTCCGCCTTCACAGCAGCGCTCGTATTGACGTAGGTGACAATCGGCACGCCCGGATAAGCTGCCCGCAACAGACGCACATCCTCAGCCGTGATCGACGCGGCCAGCGAACACCCGGCCCGCATGTCGGGGATCAGCACGGTTTTGTCCGGCGACAAAATCTTGGCCGTCTCCGCCATGAAATGCACGCCCGCCTGCACAATGACGCTTGCCGTCGTCGTGGCGGCCTCACGCGCCAACTGCAAGCTGTCGCCGCGAAAATCCGAAACGCCGTGGAAGATTTCGGGCGTCATGTAGTTGTGCGCGATGATCACCGCGTCGCGTTCTTTTTTGAGCCGGTTGATCTCGCGGATCAACGGCGCATAGGAAGGCCATTCCATCGGCGTGATGACGCCGCGAACTTTCGCATAAAGAGGCTCCATCTCGCGCGCCATGGCCGCATCGAACGCTGGAAGCTCGCGCTTTGCGGAAGGCCGCGCACCGGCGACGGGCTTCCCATTGCCACCGGCCACGCCAAGTCCTGGCTTGCTGCCGTCCTTGGCCAGCTCTTTGGGCAAACTGAGGTCGATCATCATGACTGATCTCCAATCCATCTTATGCTCAAACTGAGCACTGAAAACACATATTAGGAGCGGGCGGTCGCCTTGGCTAGTGGGTGAGCACACATAATTGAATTGACCCGGCAGCACGCGGCATGTCGCAAACCAGCAAGCAAGCCAGTGTTGACCGGACGTCATCCGCCATCAGACCGGTGTGCACAAAGCGTTGGCAGCAGATACTTGGGATCAAAAGTCGTCGCTGCACTGTTTAAGCCGCTAGAGCATTTTCCGACCGAAGTGGTCACCGGTTCGGCGAAGAAAATGCGACAAAACAGAGACCTGGAGCGCATTCCGATCCCTAGGATCGGAGTGCGCTCTAGAGCAATAACCGGCGAACTTGGAAAACAGTCATGGAACGGCAATCGGCAACAGCAGCTTTCTCGTCCGACGCAGTGTTCATCAGGCGGGTGCTCACCGTGTTCGGTTTAGCCGCGTTGGCCGCCGTCGTCTGGCTGCTGTCGGATATTCTATTGTTGCTGTTTGGATCGATCATTTTCGCCAGAACGCAGATTGCACTCGCAGAACCGCTCACCCGGTTGGGATTGGGGCGGGGAGGTGCTCTCGCAGTCGTTGCCCTGACCGGATTGGGAATCATGGCGGCCATCGTCATATTTTTCGGCGCGGAAATCGCGTCCCAGTTCCGCGATCTGGTCGCAAGGTTTTCATCGGTCTGGACGCAGGCAAAGGAGGCCCTTGAAGCGGCGGGATTGAGTCAATCGCTAAAGGGTTTCGACCCGATGACGGGTCTGCAGAGCCTGGTGCCCCGTGTTTTCGCCTGGACCTCATCCATTGTGGGCGCGGTCGTCAGTCTGGTGCTGGTCATTTTCGGCGGACTCTATATCGCCGCCAACCCGCAACAGTATCGCGACGGCCTCTTAAAGCTCGTTCCATCCTCTTATCAGGCCAACGCCAGTGCAACCTTGCGCGACAGCGCCGATGCGCTCCATCAATGGCTGATCGCACAATTGCTGGTCATGGTGCTGGTGGGGGTCTTGACCGGAGCAGGGCTATGGTTCTTCGGCATCAAACTGGCTCTGGCGCTAGGCGTCCTAGCCGGACTTTTCAACTTTGTCCCCTACCTGGGCTCGGTTGCTGCAGCCGTGATCACGCTCATTATTGCGGCCGGACAAGACGTTAATGCGTTGCTGTTCGCAGCCGGCGTCATGTTCGCGGTCCAGCAGATCGAGAGTTATCTTTTCACGCCGTTTATCGTCGGCACCCGTGTCGCCATAGCGCCTGCAGTCGGCCTGTTCGGCATCGTGGCGACCGGACTACTGTTTGGGCCGCTGGGTCTATTGCTGGGATATCCCCTCATGGTCGTCGCCGATATTGCGATCCGCCGCCTCTACGTGCGCGATGCACTAAACGAGCCGGTGGAAATTTTGGGCGCGCCTGCCGAAAGATCCCAGACCGCAGAGCAAAAGATCGCGACGTGAATCAAACGAGTGCGCAGTCGCCGACAAAACGCCGACGTTCGCAATCCCGTGGGGTCGCGCCTTATCCCCGTCCGGGCTTGACCCGAACGCCCGGCGATGGCCGCTCCAGCAGCACATCGCGTCGGAACCGGTACATTTTAGCTGGCCGCCCGCCCGTTGCCGCCTTCACGACGCCGGTCGGCTCCACGAGCCCGGCGCTTTCCACAAGCCGTCGGAAATTCTGCTTATGCAGATTGGGTCCTAAAATCGCCTCCACGGTCCGCTGCAGCTCATACAATGTGAACTCGTCGGGCAGCAGTTCGAAGATGACCGGCCGGTATTTGATCTTGCCGCGAATGCGCCCGATCGCGGTCGCCAGGATGCGCCGGTGATCGAACTGCATTGCAGCCCCGATGGGCATCCGCCCCGCATCCAGCGTCAATCGCCCGTCGCGATGCGCTTCCCCGGCGAGCCCCGCCTCATACAGCAACTCGTAGCGCTCCAGCACCTTCTCTTCGTCCCAGGTGCTTGTATTCGACGCTGCCGTGCAATCGATACCAAAGCACATGCGCACGCGCTCAAGCCGCCCGATCGGACGCTCGGGTGCCGCCGGATCGACCGGAGCACGCGCCCAAGCGTTCAGCCGTGGAATGATATCCTGATCTAGAATTTGCGCCGGTCCCTGCCGCCGGTCTTCCCAAGGGAAATAATGATACCAGCTCCGCCAGATATTGCGGTCGTCAAGATCTTCGCACGCCTGCCGTAGCGCCAGATAACCGATCGAAACCACATGCGGCCCCGTATCGCCCGGCTGTGCATGCCGCCCGCGATCTCCGAAGGTATAGAGTTGCTCGACGTAGCCAAGCTCCAGCCCGGTCTGCCCCGCAACGCCCGCGCGTAACCCGATATCGAGCGTCCGGTGATCGAGCGGCGAGAACGGCCCAAACGGCAGCGCGTCCCCGTTGAAGCCGAGCGCCGCGTCGCGCACAACCAACACCATCGGCTCGCTGTCACGCACGGCCAGGATCGCAGCGGTCAGCCCGATTTCAACCGACCAGGCAGCAGGACTGCCAGCCCCACCTGTGCTCGATCCGCTCTGTTGTGGCGGCATGACTTTCTCGATCAACGACGCATCGGCTCTTGTTTGTCTGTCGATAGCGTTTGATCCTTTCTGTTTCATAAACGGCACTCCACAAACAAGTATAACCGGCTTGCGCGTTTAGGCTAAAGCGTCGTGCCGCAAGATCACTTGTAATTCAAATCGTTAGCTGCCCGTGGCGTTGAAGGAAGCTGTGTTGCGCAATCTCAGCTGGCAGTGGCGTCAAGTTCTCTAAAACCGTTGTCGTTGACGCAGACAGACCGTTGGGGCGGCCGAAGTAGAGTTCCGCTTCTGCCGCCGTAAATCCCGCCAACAGCGTCGCCTCGTAGTAGGCAGCAATCGTGTCGGCTTGCTTTATATGCGCGGCAATATCGGGCGGCAGTTTCGCCGGTAACCCGAACCGCGCATGAATGGCCTCCATCAACCGGATCTCGAAGGCCTTATAGTCGAGCCCGATGGCCGTCTTGAATGGACTGATGAGATCGCCGACGACGTACTCCGCCGCATCGTGCAGCAACGCGGCAAGTTGCCAGTCGCGGTCCCAATCGTCCCGTCCTTCGCGAGCAATCATCTCAACCATCAACGTGTGTTGCGCCACCGAGAACGCATGGGCGCCAACCGTCTGCCCATTCCATCGCGCAACCCGTGCCAGCCCATGCGCGATGTCCTCAATCGCAATATCGTCCGGGTCGGGATTAAGCAGATCGAGCCGCCGCCCCGACAGCATCCTCTGCCAAGCCCGCCCCGGCTTCCGCCCTCGTTCCCCTCCCCCCTGCGGGGAGGGGTTAGGGGTCGGGGTGAGAACAGGGGTGGGGGTAAGAGGAGGGGTGAGAGTAGGCGTATCGGTATCCGAAACGGTGGGCGCATTTTCCGCCGCAGAACTCATGACGCAGCCTCCACCCGTGCCGTCCGCCGCTCGGCCAGAAACGCCGCCTGCAGCTTCCCACACGACTCATGCCGGTGACAGCACGTCAGATGATCGTTGACCATCCCCACCGACTGCATGAACGCATAGATCGTCGTTGGCCCCACGAACCGGAACCCGCGCGTCTTCAAGTCCTTCGACATCGCGACTGAAACGGTCGTCTGCGCGGGCACATCGCCGTGTGCATCAAACCCACCCGTACGCGGTGTCGCGTAGCCCCATACAAAGTCTGCCAGCGTTGTTTCCTCGCGCAGGCGCAGATATGCCTGTGCGGACAAAATCGCACCCTCGATCTTCAATCGATTGCGCACGATCCCCGCGTCTCCCATCAGCCGTGCCACGTCGCCGTCCCCATAACGCGCCATAATCGCCGCATCGAACCCATCGAATGCGGCTCGAAAATGGTCCCTCTTACGCAAGATCGTCAGCCACGACAAACCACTTTGAAATCCCTCAAGAATAAGCTTTTCAAAAAGGCGCGTTTCATCGCTGAGCGGCACCCCCCATTCGGTGTCGTGGTAGTGGGCATACCCCGGATCGGACAACCCCGGCCAAGCGCATCGCACCAACTCCATCGCCGTCACTCCTGAGCCAGAGCTTACTGTGGAATTCTTCCCCTCCCCCTTGCGGGGAGGGGATGCGGGTGGGGGTCGTTCACGTTCAGCGATGACAATGATCGTCTCATCACAAACCAGCACCTAACCTAACCCGCCGTCTTGGGTGCCAGCCGCGCAACGTCTCCCGCATCGGGCACCATACGCACCCCGCCGCACGTCAGACCAACGCCCTTGCCAGCAAATTCCACCATTCGGTCCAGCCGCAACATCGCCAGCCCGCGAACGCCAGCACTCGACCCCATCGCCCCGATCACAACCTCGCCCGCCAGCACGTCCGTCCCCATGACCGGCAAGGCCCCATCCGCTGTCACCCTCACGATCCGCTTCCGCGCGGTCCCGCGATGCTCCATCCGCGCCACGATTTCCTGGCCGACGTAACACCCCTTCGTGAACGACACGCCGGACAACTGATCGAACAGCGCCTCATGCGGAAACACGTCGCCGAACGCATAATCCTTGCCCCCTTCCGGCACCCCAAGCGCAATCCGGTGCGCGTGATAGGCCTCAAACGCTCCCGGATCGAAGGCAACCGGCGATTGGCTGATGCGCCGCCCGCCAAGCTCGCCGTGCCGTGGATCGGCCACGCTGCCTGCTGCCGTCGGCCAACTCGCTTCGACCTGTGCGCCGACCGCTTCTGCGATCGCAACCTTAGCCCGTAGCTTGTACAGCGATAGCCGCTTCACCAGCCCCGCCGCCTGATCCCGGGCGACATCGAGCAGGAACCCATCCCCATCCCGCACCACGAAGAAATCAAACAGAATTTTCCCCTGCGGCGACAGCAGCCCAGCAAAAATGGCGTCCTGCTTATCCAGTAGGCTCAGGTCATTGGTAATGATGCTATCGAGCAGCTTGCGGGCGTCCTCGCCTGACACCTGAACCACCCCGCGATCCGGCAACAAGGCAATTTGGGCGTCGGTCATGGGGTGCTCACACGTTGCAATCGGCGTCCATCTTACGTATTCCGGGACCACGACCAAAACAACCCGTTTGCCCCACCCATTCTAAAGTCCCAAAAAAGAAGGGGGCTTCGGGGTCTCCCCGAACGGGGTTTGGGGCCCGTGGCCCCAATCGCGCAGTGCATCGCCACACCCACGAGGCCCATAATGACCGGCACCTATGACCTGATCCTGCGCGGCGGCACCGTCGTCAACCACGACGGCGAAGGCGTCCGCGATATCGGCGTCCGCGACGGGAAAATCGCCGCCCTCGGCAACCTCACCTCCGCCAAAGCCGCCCGCGAAATCGACGCCCGCCACCTCCACATCCTCCCGGGTGTGATTGATAGCCAGGTCCACTTTCGCGAGCCCGGCCTCGAACACAAAGAAGACCTCGAAACGGGAAGCCGCGCCGCCGTCATGGGCGGCGTCACGGCGGTCTTCGAAATGCCCAACACCAAACCACTGACGACCACCGCCGAAACCCTCGCCGACAAAATCGCCCGCGCCAAAAACCGTATGTTCTGCGACTTCGCGTTCTACGTCGGCGGCACCCGCGAAAACATTGCAGACATCGCCATCCTCGAACGCCTTGAAGGCTCCGCTGGCATCAAGGTCTTCATGGGCTCCTCGACCGGCGACCTGCTGGTCGACGACGAACTCTCGCTCGACCGCATCATCGCAGCCCTCTCCCGCCGTGCCGCCTTCCACGCTGAGGACGAAGCCCGCCTCAACGCCCGCAAACACCTGCGCGAACCCGGCAACCCGGCGTCCCACCCGGTCTGGCGCGACGAGGAAGCAGCCCTCATCGCCACCACGCGCCTCGTCACCCTCGCCGAAAAATACGGCAAGCGCGTCCACGTCCTCCACATCTCGACCGCCGCCGAAATGGACTATCTCAGCCATCACAAAGATTGGGCCACCGTCGAAGTGACGCCACATCACCTGACGCTGGCCGCCCCCGAAGCGTACGAGCGCCTGGGCACCTACGTCCAGATGAACCCGCCCGTCCGCGACGCCCGCCATCGCGACCGCATCTGGCTAGGCTTGGCCGATGGCACCGTCGACGTGCTCGGCTCCGACCACGCCCCCCACGCCCGCGCCGAAAAAGACCACGCCTACCCCGACAGCCATTCCGGCATGACCGGCGTGCAAACCCTCGTCCCGATCATGCTGGATCATGTGAACCAGGGCCGTCTCTCGCTCGCCCGCTTCGTCGATCTCACCAGCCACGGTCCTCACCGCATCTTCGGCTTGCGCGGCAAGGGCCGCATCGCGACGGGCTACGATGCCGACCTCACCATCGTTGACCTGAAACGTAGCGAAACCATCACCAACACCCAGCAGCAAAGCCGCTGCGGCTGGACCCCCTACGACGGCGTCCGCGTCACCGGCTGGCCCGTCGGCACCCTCGTGCGCGGCCACGTCGCCATGTGGCAAGGCACCCTCGCCCCCGCCGCCTCCGGCCAACCCGTCCGCTTCTGGGAAAGCTGAAATGAGCCTGTGGCGCTCATGCGCTGGGTCCCGGCTCGGCGTTCGGCCAAGTGGCCTCACTTGGCTGGGATGACAGGCACCGCAAACACCCCAACTGTCATCCCGGCCGAGGCGCGAGCTGCGAGTCGGGACCCAGCGGCTGCGAAAATAACCCTCAATATAGCGTCGCCTTTTGTCACGCCCGTAGCCCGTAGGGCGCAATAACGCAGCGTATTGCGCCGACTTCTGGCGTTCGACCGCGGCCGATCGCACGCGCTCGCCCACTGTTCTCCCGCAACTATGCAGCGCCCTACACCTGCCCGCTACTGCCCAAACAACAACTTGGCGCGACCCGCCCGCACCCTCAATACAGCGTTGCCTTCTGCCGCGCCGGTAGCGCCTTCATATACGCCGCCTCGTCGAAATCCGCTGCCCGTTCGCCCCCTGCCTCGACCGTCATCCGCCCCGCCGTCGGCAATGCCGCCGCGTCGAACTCTGCCCGCGGCCCCCACAAAGCCGACCGCATGATCGCCCGCGCGCACTGAAAATAAACCGACCCGATCGCAACCACGATCACGCTGCGAGGCGCTTTCCCATCGACCGCAAAACCGGCCAACAAGTCCGGCTCAATCGAAACCCGCGCCGTCCCGTTGACCCGCAACGTCTCGCCCTTGCCCGGTATCAAAAACAGTAACCCGATCCGCCCGTCTTCAACGATGTTGCGCAACGTATCGACCCGGTTGTTCCCCCGCCGGTCCGGCAGCATCAGCGTGCGATCATCGACAATCCGCACCCACCCGCTCGCATCCCCACGCGGCGAACAATCAAGCCCGCCCGCTCCGCTCGTCGCCACCACGACAAACGGAGACGCCGCAATCATCGCAGCGTAAGCCGCCGTCAACCGGTCCGTCTCTTTGATGATCGACCCCGGCGCCGCTACCCCATACACCGCCTCAAGCTGAGTGAGGCTCGTGATGATGTGATGTTCGGCGGTCATGGCCGGTCCCTTAATTCCATGCGAGACAGGCGCAATGCCATCCGCAAAGCTCCGTCAACCAGGCGTTAGCCGGGACCCAAGCACCCTAAATTGTCGTGCGTAGCAAGCCAACCCACCAATCATCGCCGCTCATCAAACCAGCGCGACCGATAGGCACCGCCCGCTTAGTTCCCAAACAGCTGCTTGCTGCCCAAGTTGCGGAACAGCGACTTGACGAGACCCTCGTCCTTCGAACCGGGTGCCGGCGTTTTGGCCGAGATAAAGTCGAACACCTTGCCGTCTTTCAGCCCGTAGTTGGAGACTTTTTCGACCAGACCGCCCTGGTTGAAGTACACTGCGACCACCTGACGGTCCGTCTCGCGCGCCGACAGGAAAGACTTTTCCGATTCGGTCGACGAGATGTAATAATACGTATTGCCGCTCGCGATGGCCGAAGTGGTCGTCGGCGTACCCAGCGTCAGCTTGACCTGCTCTTGCGTCATACCGGTCTGGATTTGCTGCAGGTCGTTTTCGCGGAATTGCGTACCGTGTTTGGTGATGGTTTCGGCGCAGCCAGCAGCCAGCAACACGGTCGCGGCCAGCGCGGCCACACGGGCAGCCCTGCGAGCCGTGCGCAGCCGCGACGTCGATCCCGCCCGGATACTTACGCTCATGTCGCTCATCGGCCCGTCCCCTTATGCTTGCCCGTGATTATGTCTGCCGGTCGTCGTGCATTGCCAGTCGTCGTGCTCACCCATCGTGCCCAACCGGTGTCAGTGCTTCCGCGTACAAGCAACATGAGGCGGCAGCGTGTCTCGCGCCGCGACTCACTCCCGTTGCATCCAACACTATATAACCCCGATGTAATTCGCTATTCACTTATCTTTACAACACGAATCAACCCAGAACGAACTCAAGCATGCCCCGCCGTCAACCTGAAAGGCGTGAAATTTCCCGATGCTGACTTGGCTTTCGAAGCGGTCCCAGACGAAACGCAAGGCACGCGACATTTATGCCGCCGTGGTGGCACAGTCCCGCAACCCCGTCTTTTACGAGTCATATGGCGTCGCCGACGAGCCGATCGGACGCTATGAATTGATCGCATTGCATCTGATTTTGGCCCTGACCCGCCTGGGCCAGCCCGATGTCGGTGACGAAGAGCTTCGCCGCCAGACGTTGGAAACGTTCGTCACCGATCTAGATGACGCGATGCGTGAATTCGGCGTTGGCGACCCGACTGTTCCCAAACGCGTGAAGCGCGCGGCAGGCGGTGCCCATATCCGCAACGATTCGTATGCTGCAGCCATGGCCGATGCCAGCGACAATGCCCTGGTGCTCGCTTTGATCGAATATGTCTACGTGAACGAACCCGCGCCCTATGCCGCAGCACTTGCAACCTATGTCCGTCGCGCCGCAGCACACTTAGCAGCGCTCCCAGCATCGACTTTGGCGGGCGGCGTCATCACTTTCCCCTCGCCCGAGCCCAATCCTTCCGAGCACAAGCCATGACCATTCTTCCCTGGACCCACGCCATCGCCGATATGCCGGCCAGTTCCCGCTCCTATTCCCGCGAAGCGACACCCGAGGAATGCGCGGCCATCGCCGCCGATCTGGGGCTGCTGGCGTGCCACAAAATCCAGGCGGACTATACGATCCGCGCCGCTGGCGGCGGTCGCTACAAGCTGACCGGCTCGGTGGCCGCACGCATCACACAATCCTGCGTCGTGACGCTGGAACCCATCGACGCCAGCCCGACGCTCCCCATCGACGTCGAGTTCAGCCCGGAGGCCAACGCGCCGCCGAAAGCCAAAGATGACGAAGACGTCGAAATCTCGACCCTTCCCGATCTGGAACCGATCGAGAATGCGTGCCTGGATGCTGGCCGCGTCGTCTACGAGACACTAGCCGCCGGAATCGACCCATTCCCCAAAAAGCCCGATGCCGCATTCGCCTGGGACGACCCGCGCGCAAAGGAGAGCAAGGTGAACCCCTTCGCCGTCTTGGCGACCCTTAAACCCAAGCAGTAGCCCAACCCCGCACCCACTTGTTTCCCTCAGACGGCCCCTGCACTTGGCCGATCCGGGGTCTATCCCTATTACTTCTAAGGTTGCTGGCAAGACCCCGACAACCCCGCCCGCATAAAACCGGTTGTACCGCGCCTGCATTTGAGTATGTTCCCAGCCGGTAGCGAGCGGGGGCTGCGCTACGGGCAAAATTTTCCGCGTACCGCTCGTTTTAATTCATTAAAGAGGCATTCCGCGCCAATGACGGCGAACCGTACCATCGCACTTGACGCCATGGGCGGTGACTTCGGCCCCGATGTCGTGATCCCGGGCGCCGCGATCTCGCTGACCCGTCAACCAAATTTGAGCTTCATCGCGTTCGGCAATCAGGCAGCGATCGAGGCTGTCCTGGCCAAGCATCCAGCGATGGCTGCCAAAACCCGTATCGTCCATACCGATTTCGCGATTGCCAGCGACGAAAAACCAAGCCAGGCCATGCGGCGCGGTAAGGGCTCCAGCATGTGGCTGGCGCTGGAAGCCGTGAAAAACGGCGAAGCACACGCCGCAGTCTCGGGCGGCAACACCGGCGCGCTGATGGCGATGGCCAAGCTGATCCTGCGACCGCTCCCCGGCATCGAGCGCCCGGCAATCGCAGCCTTGTGGCCCACCGTCAAAGGCGAATGCATCGTCCTCGACGTCGGCGCAAATATCGGCGCATCATCGCAACAGTTGGTCGATTTCGCTTTCATGGGTGCCGCCATGGCGCGCGCCCTGTTCCACACCGATCGCCCCTCGGTCGGGCTGTTGAACGTCGGCTCCGAAGACACCAAAGGCGCCGACGAAGTCAAAGAAGCCCACGGCTGGTTAAAGCAAAACGACATCAACATCGCCTACAGGGGCTTCGTTGAAGGCGATGAAATCGGCCAAAGCGTGGTCGATGTCGTGGTCGTCGAAGGCTTCGCTGGCAACATCGCACTGAAGACCGCCGAAGGCACCGCCCGCCAGATCGGCCAATACATCAAGGACGCGATGCGGTCGTCGATGCTGTCCAAGCTTGGTGCCATGTTGGCGCGCGGCGGCTTCATGGCGCTGAAAGACCGCATGGACCCCCGCCACGTCAATGGCGGCACGTTTTTAGGGCTAAATGGCATCGCGATCAAAAGCCACGGCGGCAGCGACGCTTTGGGCTTTGCCAGCGCCGTTGATCTTGCATACGAAATGGCCGATAGCGGCCTCATTGAACGCCTGACAGCCGACATCGCCTCGCGCCAGCAGCAGCCGACAACCACTGATGCGACCGCAAGCATTACCGTATCGGGATAACGTGAGGTGCTGCAGTGTGCAGCCTCGCGTCTGTTCCGCCTGATCACACACAGCCGAGGGGGACCCGGTGGCACAATTGAGATCCGTGGTCCGTAGCGTCGGTGCCGCGTTGCCCAAACGGCGTATGACGAACGAAGACATGGCCAAGATCGTCGACACGACCGACGAATGGATCGTCGAGCGCACGGGCATCAAAGCACGCCACATCGCAGCCGATAACGAGTTGACCTCCGACCTGGGCGCAGCGGCCGCCAAGCAAGCATTGATCCGCGCTGGGATTGACCCGCTCGACATCGACCTCGTCATCTGCGCGACCTCGACGCCTGACCGCACGTTCCCCGCCACCGCCGTGAAAATTCAGCACATGCTGGGTGTCTCCAAAGGCGCAGCATTCGACGTCCAGGCCGTGTGTTCGGGCTTCGTCTTCGCGATGACCATTGCCGACAGCCTGCTGCGCACCGGTCAGGCGACCCGCGCTCTGGTGATAGGCGCTGAAACGTTCTCGCGCATCCTTGATTGGACCGATCGCGGCACCTGCGTCCTGTTTGGCGACGGTGCGGGGGCGGTCGTCCTCGAAGCCATGCCCCAGCACGGCACCCGCGAAGACCGCGGCGTCATCTTCACGAAAATCCGCTCGGACGGCCGCTACGAAGACATGCTTTATGTCGACGGCGGACCCGGCTCCACCAAAACCGTCGGCCATCTGCGCATGAACGGCCGCGAGGTCTTCCGCCACGCGGTCCAGAAAATCTCCGGCGTCATGGAAGAAACGTTGCTCGCAACCGGCTACGCTGCCGACGAGATCGACCTCTACATCCCCCATCAGGCCAACCGCCGCATTCTAGACGGGGTCTCTAAAAAGCTCGGCGTGTCACCGGAAAAGATCGTGATGACGCTGGACCAGCACGGAAACACCTCGGCAGCCTCGATCCCGCTCGCCCTGAATCAGGCCTTCGAACAGCATCGCGTGAAGGAAGGCAGCCTGATCATGATGGAAGCCATGGGCGGCGGTTTTACATGGGGCGCGGTGCTCGTTCGCTGGTAAACGATGCGCTTCAGGCCGCCCCGTCCTGAGGCAGCGAGCGATTGTGACGGCATATTCGTCCCAGACCGCTCAGAAACTCGAAATTCCGCTATATTTTTCAGGCGCTTGTCGTCGGCGGGTCATTGACCTTCGGCTCTGACGCGGCTAGCATCCTCTTTGGGTGCTGCTGGGAGGTATGCGTATCATGGGTGGGAAGACATTAACACGCGCCGATTTGGCTGAAGCCGTCGTGCGTCAGGTAGGATTGCCTCGAAACGAGTCGCAAGATCTCGTCGAGCTGATCTTGAGCGAAATTTCGTTGACGTTGGCGGCCGGTGAGTCCGTCAAGCTGTCGTCGTTCGGTTCCTTCGGGATCCGCGAAAAAGGCGAGCGCGTTGGGCGCAATCCGAAGACGGGCAAGGAAGTGCCCATCACGCCACGTCGCGTGTTGGTGTTTCGACCGAGCAACGTCATGAAGGAGCGTATTAACGAAGGCGTGAAGCGCAAACCGGCCCCAGTTGCCGAAAGCGCGAAAGGCGAACGCCGCACGGCCCGCAAGGCCGCCGTCACGCGCCAAGCCTAAACCGCGAGCCTCAACCGCAAGCCTAGCCGCGCTCAGGCGAGGCGAACAAGAGAGCCAGCGGCAATCCGCCGTGGCTCTTTTTGCGCATCAAGTTGCGGATTTCGGGTCGATGTGGCCGTCGCGCAAGCGCGTTTGTCATCGCAAGGCCATTCTTTCCCCAGTAAATGCGACCTGCAACTATTGTTGCCTGAGCAAAGCCGACTAAACTGCGCTCAGCACAATCCATATTCACGCGCAGTCAGTGACTGGCTGCAAAGCCCAGCCATTCGAGGCGGGTTCGATTTACAACGGGTTCGAGTGCGTATGATGCGCCCGGCGCCGCGCAGAGGAACACGACGATGAGTAAATCGGCAGACGCTTTCCGCACCATCAGCGAGGTAGCTGACGTCCTTGACGTGCAAAAGCACGTGTTGCGCTTTTGGGAAGTGAAGTTTCCCCAGATCCGCCCGATGAAACGGGGCGGCGGACGGCGCTACTATCGGCCCGAGGACATGGTGCTGCTGCGCGGCATTCAACATTTGCTGCATGCCGAAGGGTATACCATCAAGGGTGTGCAGAAAATTCTGCGCGAACAAGGTGTCGAGCAAGTCAAGGTCCACGGTCTCGCCGCGACCGCCATTGCCGAGGGCGGGGGTAAACCGGTTACCAAGCCGCAGACCGCCGGTGACAAGGAGCAGGCGCCCCCCGCAGCGTCGGCTGGCCGCGTCCGCGCCTTGCCCAAAACCGCCAAATCGGATCGTGCGGCCAAATCCGCGCCTTCATCGCCTTACCGGGCAGCCATCGAAGCAGCGTTAGCCGAACTCCAACTCGTTCGCGATGTGTTGGCCAACGCGTTCCCTGCCGACAAGTCCGCTCCCGCCGCAGCCACCGCCAGCGCCGCGCAAGGCCGCACCGCCAAGTCTGGCCGCACCGCGCGTTGATGGGCGCGGTCTCAAAGGTCTGGCTCGTCGATCTCGACCGTGCGACCGACGCGCTTTTCGAAGGTGAAGCGATCACACCACGACTCTCCCCTGGAGAGACCGCAAGCCTCGACGCGATCACAAATCCCGATATCAAAAGGCTCCGCCGCGCCGCCTACATCGCCCGGCGTCTGGTCCTGGAGCGGATGTTCGGCGCATCCACCCGTCAACGCGATCTCCCCCGCGACAGGTATGGCCGTCCCGAACTCCCGCCCGGTTTTACCGGCAGCCACAGTCTCTCCCACGTCGGCCCGTTCGCCTTGATCGCCGCCTCGCTCGCCCCCCGTATCGGCGTTGATCTGGAAAGCCCCCGCATCGTTCGCATGCCCCCCGTCCGCCGCGCGATCATCCAATCCGCGGCCCGCACGCTTTCGCCCGACCCTCTGCCCATCGACGACGACGCGGGCTTCCTTCAAGCTTGGACTCGCCTCGAAGCCCTCGCCAAAGCCGACGGCCGCGGCATCGGCCACCTCCTCACCATGATCGGCGCCGTTGGCGGCAGCTCGCCGAACCCGCCTGCCGCCTTGGCTCTCGCCGCCTCCCACGCAATCACCGTCTACGACCTCCCCCTCGGCTCGGCCCTCACGGCTGCCATCGTGACCATTGACACCGTTCGCCCAGCCGTGATCCACGGACTCGAACAATTCCTTGACCTCTGAGTTGGCGCAATGACAAACACCAAAGCCCCCCGCGCTCTTGCGATTGAAGCCGCCAGCGCTCCGTTGCGGACCAAGTCATCGAACTATCCCGAGCCCTTTTTCAGCCGCATGGCCCGACGCGAAAAGCGCCCGTTAGGTGACCTGTTCGGCCTCAAGAATTTTGGCGTCAACCTGACAACGCTGCATCCCGGTGGCGAGTCCGCCCTTCTTCATCGCCATAGCAAGCAAGACGAGTTCATCTACATCTTGTCGGGTAACCCGACGCTGGTCACGGACGCTGGCGAGGTGACCCTGTCGCCGGGTATGTGCGCAGGGTTTCCCGCTCAAGGCGTCGCCCACCAGTTGGTCAATCGGACGGCCAGCGACGTCGCTTATTTAGAGATCGGTGATCGAACACCAGGCGACGAAGGCAGCTACCCTCAAGACGACCTGAAGGCCACCCTCACCCCAACCGGATGGACCTTTACCCGCAAGGACGGCCGCCCCTGCGAATAAAAAAACCGGCGCTCCGCCTCTGGCCGCCGGTCTGTCCACTCTCTGATTTCCCGGACAAGTGCGCCTTGCGCACGCAGATCCGGGATCTTTACCCGTCTGAAATTCTCAAGACGTTCGGACCACAATCACCCGGAAATCTCCCAGATATTTGCCGCAAGAGGGCATCAAATTCTGGGGAAACAGCCAGGCATTCGTCACTCAAACCACCCCGCAGGTCGCAGGGGCGGCTCGCCCCTGCCGGGGGAGTTTGAGGGGCGAGTAGCCCCTCAACCCCTCGCAACACCTCAACCGATCATCTTCTCCGGCCGCACGATGGCGTCGAAGTCTTCACCCGTGATGCCTTCTTTCAGCGCTTCCTCGCGTAGCGTCGTCCCGTTCTTGTGCGCTGTCTTGGCGATCTTGGCGGCCTTGTCGTACCCATACTTTGGTGCCAGCGCCGTCACCAGCATCAGCGAGCGATCGAGCCCCGCCTTGATGTTGTCCACGCGCGGTTCGATCCCCACCACACAGTTATCGGTGAACGACACCGACGCATCCGCAATCAGCCGCACCGATTGCAGGAAGTTGTACGCCATCACCGGGTTGAACACGTTGAGTTCAAAGTGTCCCTGCGAACCTGCAAACGTCAGCGCCGTGTGATTGCCGACCACGTGCGCACACACCATCGTCAACGCTTCGCACTGAGTCGGGTTGACCTTACCCGGCATGATCGACGAACCCGGCTCGTTTTCCGGCAAAGCGAGTTCGCCCAGCCCCGAACGGGGCCCCGAACCCAAGAAGCGGATATCGTTGGCAATCTTGAACAGCGAGGCGGCCACTGTGTTGATCGCGCCGTGCGTGAACACCATCGCGTCGTGTGCGGCCAGCGCCTCGAACTTGTTGGGTGCCGACGTAAACGGCAACCCCGTGATCGCCGCAATCCGCGCCGCAACTTCGTCGGCAAAGCCTGCTGGCGCATTGAGCCCCGTGCCGACCGCCGTGCCGCCCTGTGCCAGTTCCATCAGCGCAGGCATCGTCATTTCGATGCGCGCGATGCCGTTTTCGATCTGCTTGGCATAGCCCGAGAACTCCTGCCCCAACGTCAGCGGGGTCGCATCCTGGGTGTGCGTGCGCCCGATCTTAATGATGTGGCTCCACGCCTTCGCCTTGGCATCGAGTGCTGCATGCAGATGGCGCAAAGCGGGCAGCAGCTTGTGGTGGATTTCTTCCGCGCATGCAACGTGCATCGCCGTCGGATAGGTATCGTTCGACGACTGGCTCATGTTGACGTGATCGTTGGGGTGCACGGGCTTTTTCGAGCCCATCACGCCGCCAAGCATCTCGATGGCCCGGTTCGAGATCACCTCATTGGCGTTCATGTTCGACTGCGTGCCCGAGCCGGTCTGCCACACGACCAGCGGAAAATGAGCGTTCAGCTTCCCGTCGATAACTTCCTGTGCCGCCGCCACGATGGTTTTGGCAATATCCACATCGAGCACGTTCAGCTTGGCATTGGTCTCAGCCGCCGCCCGTTTGACGATGCCAAGCGCACGAATGACCGCTGGCGGCTGGCGCTCGGTGCCGATCTTGAAATTGCCGAGCGAACGCTGGGCCTGCGCACCCCAGTAAACGTCATTGGCAACCTCAATGGGGCCGAAGGTATCGGATTCGGTGCGCGTATTCGACATAGGGGGACTCACGGTTTGGTTGAGATGAAATCGCTCCCTTGCCCTAGCACTCCAGGCCCCCTCCCTCAAATACAACCGAAGTCGCTTGGGATTTCCCCTCCTCGTCATCGCGCCGCGATGCTCTGCATCGACGCGGGGAGGGTGATGATCTCGCGCAGCGAACGGCAGCTTTTTACCGCAAGCCGCCGCCCGCGATCCACCCCAGCATACATTCCTCAAAGACCGTCATCCCAGCGAAGGCTGGGATCCAGTCAACCATCAATTTTTCAACGAAAAAAACCAAACGAATACTGCCTAAACAGCTCGGCCCACGCCCGCCGCAGCAAGTCGGCCGTCGATATCGACGTTCGGGCATCCTTTGGCCGTCAGCGATGCGTTGTACGCGTCCGCTGCCGCCCGTTCCGCCCTGATCTGCGACTGCAACGGATCGTTTTCGGCAGACTGGCCAAACAAGCGGTTCAACACCTCAGACACGGTTGGCGCGGTGCCTTCTGCGTTCGCTTTGGCCTGCTGAGACAGCGCCACAACCGTAGCAATCCGAGCGTTGAGCGCATTTTCGAGCCCGCCGCAGTGCCACCCCATCTCGGCTGACGACAGCCGATAAATTCCCGCCACCGACCCGGTCGTCACGCCGGTTTGGGTGGCGCATCCAGATGCCATCATGGCCGCCGCAGTGACGTACAGCATCAGCAAGACCCGCCTGCGCCGTCGCAACAACGTCTGGGCAAAATATCTTTGGGCCAAGTTAGGCTCGCGATGACGACAGGCCGGATGGAACGACAAGGACAGACGAAGACATTGGGTGAGCGCCGACGGGCGCGACGATCTGCCACCCAAGACGTCTACAGAGAATGTCTAGATCGCTTTAGGGGCGCTGCAAAGGCCATCGGAAAAATATTTTTTGCACTGCACGCGCCGCGCGTTACTTCTTTCGAAACGCATCGAGGCTGACCACCTGAGCGGTGGGCGCGGCGACTTTGTCTCCAGCCTTCTGATCGTCGGCCCCGTCGACACTTTCGGTGGCGCGCGCAGGTGCCAGCACCGGGCCGGTAGGTTTCGCCTTCGACAGCGTTGGCAACTGCGATGGCGCAGTCTTGGCAAGCGTTGCCGGTTGGGGCGGTTGCACCGAACTGAGCGTCGCGCCTTCGCGATGACCCGCGTCCCGCTCCGACCGTGTCTTGGGGCGCGGCGCGCGCGGTCGCTTTGGCTTGCCCGCCGTGCGTCCGTCCTCGCCGTCAGCCTCGGCTCCGTCTGCCTCGACCACCGCTGGCTCTTCGAAGTGCAGCACGTAGCGCACGCTCGGATCGAGGAACACTTTGATCGCGGTGAACGGCACGACAAGCCGCTCTGGAATGCCGTCGAACGTCAATTTGACCTCGAACCGCTCGTCGCTAACCGCCAAATCCCAGAAACGGTGCTGCAGCACGATAGTCATTTCGCTGGGATATTTTTCGCGCAGTCGCTTGGACAGGATCACGCCGGGCGCGCGAACGTCGAACGAGATGTAGAGGTGATGGTCGCCCGGTAGCCCCGATTTAGCGACCCGCACTAGAACGGAGCGCACGAGCCCGCGCAGAGCTTCAAGCTGCAGGCTATCGTAATCGATTGTCGCGTCTGCCGTCATACCGTCTCGCTCAACCTCTTGAAGCCGCGCTTCTCGCGCGTTTTCCCGCAGACCCGTCGTAGGTAAGGTTAGGCACAATCTCGCGCCCTAACCCAACAGTCAAAACCATTGCCCCTCATAAGGAGAGGAAAATAAGTGGAGGGCTTTCTGTTGCCCGGTGCCCTCCCAACCGCGCCTTACCCGGCTAGGGGTAAGGGCTTAGTTTCAGGCTTTTGGCACTGCATTACGCAGCGACAGCGGCCTCAGCGTAGTTGTCATTGGCAACTATTCTGGATGGTCCGATGACGGTGGTACCATGCCGAACGAAAGATAGACCTTTACACCCTCGTCGATCCTAGTTCGCCCCCATCAAATACCGCCGCGTTTTCAACGCGATCGGCGGCATGTGGTGGAGGCGCCGGGTACCGCCCCCGGGTCCGAATGGCTTATTACGTCGTCCATTTATCGCTATAGCCGGACGAATCCGGCACACACACTATAGGTTGGAACGCGACAGAAAAAAAGGGTGTCGAAACATCTGGCCGGTATGATCGTTCATGCTAGCAGAACAAAGCACCAGAACCCGTCAGCGAACCACGACTTCAAAGCACGCATCAAACGACAATTCAAACCCCGCAGGTACCGATGGAAGCGCCCTCCCAAGCAGTCCAGGAAATCCTCGCGCCCGCACATGAGGCGCCAACCGCCTATCACCTTTTCACGGGTCCCGCTGCCTATACTCCGCTGACGCCGTGGAGTGCCTGGGCTGGCGTCGCAGCCGCCATCGCGGTGTTTTTAGGCGCGGTTCTCGCAGTCGGTGCCGGTATGTTGGCAGCCCTGCAATTCAGACTCGGCTCGGAAGACGTCATCGTCCAGATCATGGTAACGCTGATCCAGCAAACCGCCATGATCGCGCTCACGCTGTACGTGGCAACCCGCTACGGCGGTAAAGCATATGATGTGCTCGCGCTTCACGCTCCGGCTCAAGGCCTGAAGTCCTATGTAGCAGCGCTCCTGTTGCTGCTGGGCGCAGCTGTCTTGATGACGGCCGTCATCCGCATCTTCAACATCCCGGTCGACAAAAACGACATCAAGATGTTCGAAGGCATGTTCAAGTCGGAATGGTGGTGGCTTGCCGTCATCCTCGTGGGCATCGGCGCGCCCCTGTCGGAAGAACTGCTCTGCCGAGGCTTCCTGTTCTCGGCACTTGCAAAATCCCGCATCGGCATCTGGGGCGCATCCATCTTCACTTCGCTGATTTTCGCCGTCGTCCACCCTTACTCAATCGTCGCCGTCGTGCAGGTCTTCGTCATTGGAATGCTGTTTGCCTGGATGCTGGTGCGCACCGGCAGCCTGCGCGTGCCGATCGTCTGCCATTCGATTTTCAATACGCTTCAAGCGCTGGCACTGTTGTACGCCTCCAACAACCCATGACCGCCCATACGCGAGACCAGACGCCATGACGACGACGCCCGCCTACCCCGGCCCCAATGCGCTCGACGCCCACTGGATGCCGTTTACCGCCAATCGCGCCTTCAAGGCGCGTCCGCGCATGTTCTCGGGCGCGTCCGGAATGCACCTGACGACGCCGGAAGGCCGCCGCATTCTCGACGCCACGTCAGGCCTCTACTGCGTCAATGCCGGTCACGGTCGGTTCGAAATCACCACAGCGATCCAGCGTTCGGCGGCAACCCTCGATTATGCGCCAGCCTTTCAGTATGGCCACCCGCAAGCCTTTGAATTGGCCTCCCGCATCGCCATGATGGCCCCCGGGGACCTCGATCACGTGATGTTTGCAACGTCGGGTTCCGAAGCGGTCGAAACCGCTCTGAAAATCGCGCTCGCCTATCACAAAGCCCGTGGCGAAGGCGGACGCACCCGCCTGATTGGCCGCGAACGCGGCTACCACGGCGTCGGCTTTGGCGGCATATCGGTGGGCGGCATGGTCGCCAACCGCAAAGCCTTCGGCACCATGCTGGCTGGCGTCGACCACCTGCCGACGACCTACAATCGCGACCAGCAGGCCTTCACCGTTGGCGAGCCCGAGTGGGGCGCGCATTTGGCCGACGACCTCACCCGCCTGATCGGCCTCCACGATGCCTCAACCATTGCCGCCGTCATCGTTGAGCCGGTTGCTGGCTCCACCGGCTGCCTGCCCCCGCCCAAGGGCTATCTCCAAGCCCTGCGCAAAATCACTGCTGCACACGGCATCCTGCTGATCTTTGACGAGGTGATCACGGCCTTCGGTCGCCTCGGCCATGCCTTTGCCGCCGAACGCTACGGCGTCGTCCCCGACATCATCACCTTCGCCAAGGGCGTGAGCAACGGCGCGGTACCATTGTCCGGCGTCATCGTCCGCGCGCCTGTCTTTGATGCCCTGATGACGGGCCCTGAACACATCGTCGAATTGTTCCACGGCCACACCTACTCCGGTCACCCTTTGAGCGTTGCAGCAGGCCTCGCAACCCTCGACGTCTACCGCGACGATGCCCTGTTCGAGCGCGCCAAATCCCTCGAACCAGCCTTTGCTCAAATCATGATGACGCTGCGCACAGCCCCAAACGTCGCCGATATCCGCCCCGTCGGCCTCATGTGCGGCATCGACCTGAACCCAAGCTCGGCAGGCCCCGGCAAGCGCGGTTACGCCCTGATCGAACACACCTTCCACGAGGCAAACCTTTACGTCCGCATAGCCGGCGACACCCTCATCGTCGCCCCCTCGCTCATCGCAACGGAGGACGACCTCACCCAAATCCGCGACCTCGTCGCGTCGTCGCTGAAGGCGGTGTAACCGGTTAGTCAAATGTCATAAAAACACTGAGGGTCCGGGAGCTGTGCTCCCGGCGGAGCGCGAGGCTGGCCTCGCTCGCAGCAGCGCCGCGACTATTCTCACCAAGCCAACGCCGCCATTGCCGCGACCGGTCGCCCGGCCGACTCAGGAAACATCGCCTCAAGCGCCGCCCCATCCATCGCCGCCCCGCCCAGATGCACATTGCTCGCGATATACACCGACGCAATCCCGGCCAACGCGGCCCCTGCGATATCCGTCTTGACCCCATCCCCGATCGCCAAAATCTCAGACTTGGCAACCGCCCGCCCCGCGAGCCTTTCCACCAACGCGAATGTTGCCGTATAAATCGGCAGATGCGGCTTGCCCGCATAATCCACACGCCCGCCAAGCTGCTCATAGAGCGCCGCCACCGCCCCTGCGCAGGGGATAATCCGCCCCGCGCGTTCCACCGCCAGATCCGGGTTCGCGCAGATCATCGGCACGCCGCGCGCAGCCAACGCCGTTAGCGTCTTGAGGTAATCGCGCGGCGCGTCCTTTTCGTCGTCGAACAGCCCCGTGCACACGATCGTTTGGGCAGCCGCCACATCGCCGAGCGTCACGCCAAGCCCCTCATACAGCGGCAAATCCCGCTCCGGCCCCAGATGATAGACGCGCTTTCCGTCAAGCCCCGCGATCAGCCCCCGCGAGGTATCCCCTGACGAAACGATGGCATCGTACGCGTCGCGCGCAACGCCGATCTTATCCAGCTGCGCTGCCACCGCCGTATGCGGGCGCGGCGCGTTCGACACCAGCACGACGATCCCCTCATCTTCGCGAAACCTCCGGCACGCCGCAACCGCGCTCTCAAACGGCGCCACCCCGTTGTGCATCACACCCCAGATATCGACGAACCAAGCCTTTTTACCCAAAGCCAGCGGTGCGATGGACGAAACGATCTCAATCATTGTTTCACTCAAGTCTCAAAAGCTGGTGGGTCTGGAAGGCTGCGCCTCCCAGTGGGGCGTGGGGCCAGCCCCGTTCGCAGCAACGCTGCGAACCGGCAACCCCGCCGTCGTCCTACAGCAAGCACCCCTACCAGCCTTGTGCTGCCCAGGCACGAAAAAACCCCGAAGGCGAACCCCGGGGTTTTCAGCGTAATGAGACGAAAAGCCTGACAGCTTAAGCGTAAGCGGCCGGCGCAGCCGGGCTTCGCAGGCTGGCCGGAGTGCTGGCAGCGTCCGACTTCATAGGCCGCGCACCGCCAAACAACTGCCCCTGGCCAAACAGCACGCCAAACCCGAAGATCCGCGCCAACTGATGATCTTCAACAATCCCGCCAACGATCAGCATCAGGCCACATTGCGCCAAATGGCGACAGATGTCGGCTGGCGGCACGATGTGGCCAGCAGTCGGCAGCCCGACGAGGAACGTCTCGGCGTCGAGCCGGGCAAACACGAACCCGACCTGCGTAAGACGAGCAAAATCCATGTCGAGCGTGGTCACATCAGACAGCGCAAAGCCAAAGCCCGCCTCGCGCAACCGGCCCAGAGTCCGCCAGTCGGCTGTCGTGAATGTGGCAACATGCGCCTGCGGCAGCGTCAGAACCAGTTGGCCTGGAAACGCGCCGACCGAAATCGTTTCGTTGGCAAACGTCTCCTGAAAACCGCTGTCGTCCAGCGTCTCGCCGGTCATGTCGGTAAACACAGCACCCGTCTTGCCACGTTCGGCCAGACGACGGGCGATGTTGGCGGCGCGCGCGATGCGTGCCTGATCGATCAGCGGCAGCAACCCGGTTCCGCTCAAATCGTTAGCTGCGTGGGAGAGGTCGATGGTGTGACCGCCATAGGTGCGTAGCGCAATCGAGACTTCATAGTGCTGAGGCCGCTGTTCGCTGAGATCGAGGATGGGTTCTAAGAACACGTCGATCCGCTGCTCGTTCAAAGCCGACAGGATCGAGTGGCGATGGATCGCAGCATTGGCATCGACGGCGGTCGGCGCCGCAAACGTGGCACCAGCGGTCGCAGGCGCCGCTACAGCGACCTGCATGTCTGCTGCCGGTGCGGGCAGGGGCAACGGTGGCGCGACAGCCGAGGCGCTCGCATTGGCCCGCCGCAAAGCGTTGATCGACGCCTCAAGCTGCTGGCCGGGGTCTTCCGATTGCGGAAATAAAGGAAGCTGATGCTCGTCGGGATAGGCCGCAGTCTGGCTGACGACGGCAGATGCTGCCGCAGGCTTTGCCTCGCGCATGGCTTGGAGTTGATTGACGTTGTCGGCAAGCCGCTTGACCAGCCGCTCGACGCGCTGCACTTCGGTTTCCATCTCAAACGGGGCAGCAACCGGCTGCGTCTCGGGTTCGTGCGCAGCCGACGCGGCCTGTGCGCGCGGCTGTTCCAGGTGTGCCGCGATTGCCCAACTCCAGGAATCGTCTTTAGGCGGCGGCGTTGCCGCAGGCTCGTTGGGCCCGCGCAGGCTCGCGAGCAGCGCCAGCGCAAGATCGCTGGGCTCGACGGTCGAAGGTTCGGCAGCGGCGGCAGGTGCTGCTTGAACGGGTGGACTGACTTGAGGCTCGCGACGCAGACGCATTTTGCTTCCGGCCGCATCGAGTGCTGGGGGACGGCGTCCAGCGCCCGTCGCCGGTGACGGCGCCGTCGAATGAGATGCCGCCGACAAGACCGCTGGACCAGCCGGTCGGGCGGCAATCTTCAGATGCAGCCACCCGGCTCCAAGCACGAATGCGAGCCCCGACGCGATGGCGCCCTCGACCGGCACAGCGAGCTGCACCGCCAAGAGCACGACAAGCGCGATGGCGACGATAACGATCGCCGACCCGACAAAAAAATATGTGGCAACGGACTAGCTGTTACGGCCCGCGCATCCACGGGTGCCGATTGAGGTAGCGGGTGGGACGTGAGGTTTGTCGTCATGTTCTGTCTGCTCGCCCAATTCGACTCGAATTTGACATACAGCACACGCTGACCAGCGTTCGCTGGCAACACGTCCCATCGACTTGTCACCAACTTTTAAGGCCCAGCAACGGGAGGTTGTTGGGCCTTCCTTTCACGCGCGGCGATTCAAATCTCGCTTGCCATATACTCCGGCAGCCAGCTCTCATGCTTCGCCCGCAACTCGGCTAGCGGCAACGCCGTCTCTCCACGCAGCGCAATTGCGTCTCCGCCCACGCGACCGATGATCCGCGCTGGCAATGCGAGCAACCGCGACCGTTCAATCACATCCTCGGCCCGCTCCGGCGAAACGGACAGCACATAGCGCCCCTGGTCTTCGCCAAACCAGATCGCGTGCGCGGGCAGTTTGCCTTCGTACGGGAACAACTCGACGCCCATGTCGCCGCCGAGCGCCATTTCGGCAACCGCGACCAGCAACCCGCCATCCGCGCAATCATGAACCGCCGAAACAAGCCCTTGCCGGATCAGCGACCGCACCAGCCGCCCGGCCTTCAATTCGTCCGCCAAGTCGACCGCCGGCGGCGCACCTTCGAGTTTGCGGGTGATGATGGACTGATAGAGCGACTGCCCGAGCCATCCCTGCTCGCGCCCGATCAAAACCAGCAGATCGCCGGCGCGCTTGAGCTTGAGATCGGCAGTCTTCGACACGTCGGGGACTTTGCCGACGCCGCCAATTGCTGGCGTTGGTGGAATGCCAACCCCGTTCGTCTCGTTGTAAAGCGACACGTTGCCCGACACGACCGGGTAATCGAGCACCCGGCAGGCTTCCGACATGCCCTTCACCGACGCCACGAACTGACCCATGATCTCAGGCCGCTCCGGATTGGCGAAATTCATATTGTCGGTAATCGCCAGCGGATCGGCCCCCACCGCGCACAGGTTCCGCCAAGTTTCGGCAACCGCCTGCTTGGTGCCCATTTCGGCATCCGCCGCAACATAGCGCGGCGTCACATCGCACGTCGCCGCAATCCCCTTTTGCGTCCCATGCACGCGCACGATGGCCGCATTTCCACCCGGACGTTGGATCGTATCCCCCATCACCATGTGATCGTACTGCTGCCAAATCCACGCCCGCGAGCACAGCGCGGGATCGGCCATCATCGCAGCCATTGCAACCATGATCGAGGCGGGCGCTGCCACCCATTCCGGCTCGATCCGCTTAGGCGGTATCACCGTGTACCAGGGTCGCTGATACAGCGGCGCACTGTCGGCGAGGGTGGCAACCGGAATATCGGCCTCGACGATGCCTTTGTGCGTAATGATCATGCGGCCCGTGTCGGTGGTTTTCCCAATCACCGCAAAATCCAAGCCCCATTTCTTGAAGATCGCCTCAGCGTCCGGCTCCCGGCCCGGCTTCAGGATCATCAACATGCGCTCTTGGCTTTCCGAGAGCATCATCTCGTAGGCCGTCATGCCACTCTCGCGCTGCGGCACAAGATCCATGGTCAGCTCGATGCCGACCCCACCCTTGTCTGCCATCTCCGACGTCGAACTCGTCAACCCTGCCGCGCCCATATCCTGGATCGCGATGATCATATCGGTCGCCATCAGCTCAAGGCACGCCTCGATCAGCAGCTTTTCGGTGAATGGGTCGCCCACCTGCACTGTTGGGCGTTTTTCGGCCGACGTTTCGTCGAACTCCGCCGAGGCCATGGTCGCCCCATGAATACCATCGCGCCCCGTTTTGGAGCCGACGTACACGACCGGCAACCCGACGCCCTTGGCGGCTGAATAAAAGATCTTATCGGTGCGCGCTAAGCCCACGCACATCGCATTGACGAGGATGTTGTTGTTATAGCCCGCGTCGAAGTTGGTTTCGCCGCCAACCGTTGGCACGCCCACGCAATTGCCATAGCCCCCGATACCTGACACCACGCCCGACACCAGATGCCGCGTTTTAGGATGATCGGGTGCGCCAAACCGCAGCGCATTGAGGTTTGCAACCGGCCGCGCACCCATCGTGAACACGTCGCGCATGATGCCACCGACGCCGGTCGCAGCGCCCTGATACGGCTCGATGTAGGACGGATGGTTGTGCGACTCCATCTTGAACACGACGCAATCGCCATCGCCGATATCGACGACGCCGGCATTTTCGCCCGGCCCCTGGATCACCTGCGGACCGCTCGTCGGCAGCGTGCGGAGCCAATACCGCGACGACTTATAAGAGCAATGCTCGCTCCACATCACCGAGAAGATGCCGAGCTCGGTCATCGACGGCACACGCCCGAGGATCGACAAAAGCCGCTGATACTCGTCGGGCTTGAGCCCGTGCTGAGCAACGATTTCGGGCGTAATAGGCGTCATGACGGGCGCGTTCATCGGTGGGCTCTGGTCCTTAAGTCGTTTGTCGCTGGGTCTGATACCGACGGGCACGAGTTCTGCCTTATGCCCGTTGGTAGGCGCGCGTGGGGTTGGTGGGGCGGCCACGCGCAAAGCAAAGAGAAGTCCGTCGCGAAGCCAGCAATTTCTAAAGTCAAAACGTCTGCGCGACGGTCTTATAGACGCCGCCTTCGCATTTGTCCCGCCGCCAGAACAACCGGTCGTGTCTCTGAATAAAGCACCCAGATAAACTTCCCCCTCCCCCTTGTGGGGAGGGCCGGGGTGGGGGTCGCGCCGAACGCCGAAAATGATCGCAGGCATTGCGCTATCCGGGCAGTGCGCTCGCGGGCAACGGGTAGTTTGGATCGCCCGGGCGATCATCCCGACGGTGCGCAAAGGCCCGGTCCACGGGCGACATAGTGAACCCGGCCAATTCCGCCGGACCTACCCGCTCGGGCTGTGGCAGCTTCGCGCTGCACCATTCGCATTGCTGCGGTGCAATCATGTACGTTTTCTTTTGCGAGTCATGACCTTAAGTTCTGATCAGTCCAACGTCGACACCTCGTCGGCGGAACTCACGGCCCCCGGCACTAGGGCCGCGCTCATGATTTAGGAGACCTGATATGGTCACGATTCTGAAGCCACTCGCGATTGTGCTTTCGACCGCCATCACCCTTGGCACCGCCGCATCCTCCGCGTCCGCGTTTGACGCAACTAACGCCCAAGTCTTCAAAGCCGCCCGCGGCGTTTCGCTGGACGTCGGCACCAAGAAGATTGTCGGCTATTACACCTCGAAAGACGGCATCTGTAACGTAACCCTCATGGTCGGCGACATGCCGGACGCCGACGGTCACGTCTCGGCCTCCGTCTCGCGCATCAACCTGTCTGTGAAGGCTGGCGCCAATGCCCGCGCTTACACGTCTGAAGGCAAGGCTCTCGCCCTGACCTGCGCCACCGGCACCAAGCTCATGACGATCCGCGTCCTCGAAGAAACCGCTGCTGTCTTGAAGCCATAATCGGCTGACAGACCGCGCTGAAACGACAACGGGGAGGTCGCAAGACCTCCCCGTTTTGCTGTTTGGCTTCGAAGGGTCAAGCCCCGCCGCCCTTGCGGCGGGAACTTGCGCGACCCAACCTACACCGCAGCGCTCCTTACCCCACCGTCAGCACGATCTTGCCAATGTGCGACCCGCTGTCGATCCGCCGATGTGCATCTGCCGCGTTCTCTAGCGCAAACGTCTGATCCATCACCACCCGAACCTCGCCACGCGCGAGCTTGGGCAGCACCTGGGCCTCGACTGCCCGCGCGATGCCAGCCTTGACAGCCCCCGTCCGAATGCGCAGCGTCGACCCCGTCAGCGTCAGCCGCTTGAGCATCACCCGGATCATGTCGATGGTGACCTTCGAGCCTTGCTGATAGGCCACATTCACGATGCGCCCGTCGTCGGCGCAGCTTCGGATATTGCGCTCGACGTACTCCCCGCCGACCATGTCGAGGATCACGTTGACCCCGCGCTTGGCGGTCAACTCCTGCACCACCGCAACGAAGTCTTCGGTCTTGTAATCGACCGCCCGGTCTGCACCTGCCACCACGCACGCCGCGCACTTCTCCGCCGAACCCGCTGTCGCGATCACCTTCGCGCCGAACGCATGAGCCAACTGGATCGCCGTCATCCCGATGCCGCCCGCCCCGCCGTGAACCAAAAACCACTCGCCAGCCTTTAGTTCTCCGCGTTCGAACACGTTATGCCAGACCGTGAAGAACGTCTCCGGCACGCCCGCCGCTTCCACCAGCGACAGCCCGGCAGGCACAGGCAGTGTCGAGCCTTCTTCGGCCAGGCAATACTGCGCATACCCCCCGCCGTTGACCAGCGCCATCACAGCGTCTCCGGCCTTGAACCGGGTCGCGCCATCGCCTACCGCCGCCACATGGCCCGCAACCTCAAGGCCTGGAATTTCGCTGTGTCCTTTGGGTGCTGGGTACCCCCCCGTTCGCTGCAAAACGTCGGGCCGGTTCACGCCCGCAGCAGCAACCTTGATCAAAATCTGGCCCGGTCCCGGCGCTGGCACAGGCACCTGCGATGCAACCAGCACCTCCGGCCCACCTGGCGTCGTGATCAATACGGCGGTCATGGTAGCGGGCAGCGCGGTCATGGTGCAGGTCCTTGATTAAAGCAGTCTTGGCATGAGACAATTGCCCGATGCCGACGCCAAGAACAAGCGTCCCGCACATGGGTCCGACAGGTCGGTCACACGCGACTAAGACGGAGAAAAAGTCATGGATTGGGACGACGTCCGCACCCCGGCGAACAAAAACTTCGCCATTGGAGAACCGCTTTCGACCCTCTCCATTGCGGAATTGGAGGCCCGCGTTGCATCGCTTGATGCCGAAATCGCCCGCGTCAAAACCGAAATCGCGGCCAAGCGCCGCCAAGCCGACGCCGCCAACGCCATTTTCAAATTGTAAAAGCAGCCCATCCGCAGGGCGCAATCGCCCCTTGGCGTATTGCGCCGCCAGCGGCAGCGGCAGCGCCAGCATCCGCGTGCGGGAGCAGCGGCACGGGCGCGCCGCAGCACCCCACGTTCAGTCCCCGTCAATCGTCGTCCTGCGCAGTTTCAAGCTGCCGCGAGGCTTTGGTGTTACCGACAAACCCATCGCGTCGGGCTTCCGATTTTGCCTTGGATGAGGCTTCGCCATCGCCCTTCAAGTACTCGACAACATAAACCGCCTTGCCGCCCTCTTTCGCCTTGCGCAACAGCTTGCGGCTGGCGTCGATATCGCCAGCATCGTTGCGGCGGCCCTGGCCTTTGACGCCGTAATAAAGCGACTCTTTTGCCACCCCGTCGATCGCGGCGACGTACCCCTTATCGGTCAGTAACTCCTCGGCGTTCTGAACCACGACGGCAGCGTTGCCCCGCTTGGAACGCGCTTCCGCTGCTATTTCTTTAACGAAAGCAATCATCTCGGCGCGTGCGCCCTTTGGCGCTTTGACTGTCTCATACGTGTCGACCCGGTCGAGATACACCCCGTCGTAACCCGCAGCGATGGCTTTGCTCACCCGCTGTTTCACAATCGCTTTCCAGTCCTCGTCCCAATACTTCGCGGCATAGTTGCCTTGCCAGCCCTGGGTCTTGCCGGTGTTCCAAGTCTTCGCGCCGCCGCGCTTCATGTAGGCGCGACCGTCCTCAACCTCACCGATCGAAATGTAGGCGAGCACGTCGCGCCGACCGCCGTTGGCCTTGGTTTTCAGCTTGTTCGGATTGCCGGTGTGATCGGGATCGACCACCGCCACGTCCGCATTGGATCGTGCTGTCGAGCGAATGTCGCCTTGAAGCTGATAGCTCCAGCTTTTCGCCGCACGAATGGACTCGCTTCCCGCAAGCGCAGGATTTGCAGCCGTACAGGCGAGCATCATCAGGCCGACAGTTCCCACAACGTTTGTTCGCTTCACACCCGGCATCCGGTCAGCCTCACTATGGTTGATACTGCATCCCATCATACCGGTCCGCCGTCGCCATTTCGACGGGTGCGATGCCGCAGCCTAGCCGATGCACTTACACCGCAGGCGATGGCGAGCCGTGGCCGGGTTTTCTAAAACGCCGGACAAACATTTACGATCCATTCAGGAACAACGTTTAGTGTCCGGAATGCCGCGTCCTCCTGGAGCGGCGCTTCGCCTGCAGGGGAGTCGCCCGCACAGCGGCTCCCCGATTTGCAGAGCGATCAACCCCTTAAGTGACCGCCGCTCGTTTGCCTCAGCGCTTAGCCCAGGCAAGGCACTTTTCTTGCATAGCAAGACAAGGTCGGCTTGATGAAGGGCGAATTTAGACGAGAAATTTCCTAGTCGTCTCACAATCGGCGTTGTTTTAACCTCGTCTTCATCCTGGCCGATTTGAATACGAGCGTATATTGTTTGTGTGTGTTGCGTGAAGGGTGGCGTCGCGTTGGTCATGAAAAACGAATCCCGCGTTGAGGATGGCAGCCCCGGCTGCAGCGCTACCATCTCGTTTGGTGAGCGCTTCCAATCGTCTGAACAATTCAATCTGATTTTCAAAGAGGGCATGGCGCTAGTCGAGCGCACAGCCAATTATCTCGACGGTCCAGGTCGCCGCGATGCCAAGGACTTGGCACCCGCCACCACCGTATTATACGCAACCGAAAGCATGCGCCTGACCACGCGCCTTCTGGACATCGCGTCCTGGCTGTTGATCCGTCGTGCGCTAAAGCAGGGCGAGATCACCGCCAACGAAGCGCGTGCCAAACGCCAGAGCGTCAAGCTCCAGACCCTGGGTCGCCCTGCCCATACCAAGGGGTTTGACGACCTCCCGCTGAAACTGCGCGCCTTGATCGCGGAGTCATTCGAGATGCTCGACCGCGTGCTCATGCTCGACCGCGCGATGACTCTCAACGCCGCCCCGGCCACGCCGTCCGAACCCGTCAACCCGGTCGGCGCACAGCTCGGCGCGCTCCACGCGGCCTTCGGCCAAAAAACCTCCTAACCAACGACGCGCGCCGACCCCACCGTTTGTCATCCCCGCCCCCAAACGCAAAAACGGCCCAGATCGCTCCGGGCCGTTTGAATGTGTGCTCCAAAAACCCGACCGGGTTTAGAACATGCCTTCAAACTTCTTCTTGAACTTCGAAAGGCGGCCGCCACGGTCCATAAGCTTCTGGTCGCCGCCGGTCCAGGCAGGATGCGTCGAAGGATCGATATCCAGCGCCAGCGTGTCGCCAGCTTTGCCGTAGGTCGAATAGGTGATGAAATCCGAACCGTTCGGCAGCTGAACGCGGATCTGGTGATAGTCGGGATGGCAGTCAGCAGCTTTTTTCATGAACGTCGGCTCTTTGCAGAAAATGACAACAGTTGAGGACTGCGGACAAACGAGCCCACCGGCCTGCACGGATTGAAGCGAGAACCGCTCCTATAGTCGAGATCGGCCAACCCGGCAAGCCCACTTCACGCCCACTTCTTGTCCTGTCAGCCACTTGAAGCCGCTCTTGCGGCTTAAGCGGCGAACAGCCGCCGGCCCCGGTGGGCCGGATTCAAATTCACGGCCACTTCGGCCAAGAATTTCGTCAGTAGAACAAACTCGACACGCTTTCTTCCCGGCTCGTCCGGTAGATCGCCTCGCCAAGCAGCGGTGCCACAGAAATGACCCGGATGTTTTTCGCCGCCAGCACGGCTGCCGTCGGCTGAATGCTGTCGGTGATCACGAGCGACTTCAAATCCGAATTCTGTATCCGCGAAACCGCCCCGCCTGACAGCACGCCGTGCGTGATGTAGGCCGAAACTTCCAGCGCCCCGCTCTTTAGCAACACGCCCGCAGCGCTGCACAACGTGCCGCCCGAATCGACGATATCGTCGATCAGCACGCAGGCTTTGCCGCGCACGTCGCCGATCACGTTCATAACCTCGGCCTCGCCCGGCTTTTCGCGCCGCTTGTCGCAGATGGCGATGGGGCAGCCGATCCGCTTGGCCAGCGCCCGCGCGCGAACCACGCCGCCCACGTCGGGCGAAACGACAACCAGATTTTCCGTCGACATGTTCTCTTGGATGTCTCGCACCATCACGGGCGCAGCAAACAGGTTGTCGGTCGGAATATCAAAGAACCCCTGGATCTGGGCTGCATGCAAATCGAGCGTCAGCACGCGATCCGCACCCGCCGTCGTGATCATATTGGCCACGAGCTTGGCCGAGATCGGCGTGCGCGGTCCGGGTTTGCGATCCTGGCGGGCATACCCAAAGTATGGCACCACGGCAGTAATCCGCCGAGCCGACGCACGCTTGAGCGCATCAATTAAGATCAGCAATTCCATGAGGTTGTCATTGGCGGGAAACGACGTCGATTGCAGCACGAAGACATCGTTGCCGCGCACGTTTTCCTGAATCTCTACGAAGATTTCCATGTCAGCGAAGCGCTTGACCTGGCCTTTTGTGAGTGGAATTTTGAGGTGTGCGCTGACCGCTTCGGCCAACGGCTTGTTGGAGTTGCCGGCCACCAGTTGGGCCATTGAACCGCCACGTCCGCGTCCAGGGGAAGCGTCGAACGACATGGAACCCTCCACGATTGAGACTGATGCGCAGTCAACCAAACCGCCAGCCTTGACGCCGACTGCTCCGCACCGAACGGTTGGCATCGTCGTCGAGGATGACGGTTTTATGACCCGCTAGTAGCAAGGTGGCCCGGATGTGTAAACCTGCGGCGCCACGAAAAGGTTCATGATTGACTTATTTGCCGCGGCGCTTGTGCGCCGGATCTTTCGCCCGACCGCCTTAGGTCGAGCGAAAGCAGCTTACTGCCCCTTAACCGGGAACAGCTTAATGATCCCTTGGGCAGCCGCTGCTGCCGCCGCATCGGCTGTTTTGCCCCATGCGCCGTCGAGTGACCCCTGCGGAATTTCATTCTTCTGCGTGACGGTGCCGAGCTTTTTGCCCTGCGGATCTTTCACGTTCCAGGCGATTTCAATCGGTTGTTTGCCGTCTTTGTCGGGGCCAACCACAACTTTGCCCTCGACGCGGTAGGTCTGCGCTGTTGTCGTGTCCGACAGCGCAATCCCGTTGCGGCCGAGTTCCTTTTGGAGCGCAGCGGCCAGCGATTGGCTTCCGTCTCCCGGCGCACCTGTAACGCTCGGCACGAGCGCCGAAACGCTCCCCTGCTTGTCGATGCTGCCGGTTTGCGGCGAAGTCGTCCGCATCGCGGCAACATCGGCTGGCGCTGCAGCGGCCTTGACAGCACCAACCCCATCAGCGGCTGCCATAGCTGGGCTCGAAGCGCCTGCTGCTGGCACGAACGCCGAAAACGCGGCCGTCGTCTTGGTCGCAACCGTCTGCGTGATTTGCGGCGTCACCGCATTCCAGATGTCCTTGCCAGCGCCCGACGCCGTAAGCATCTCGTCGCCCGCGATCCGGTTCACCTTCTTGCCGGACTTGTCCATCACGTCGAAGAAATACGACAGCTTCGACGCCGTCTTATCCTTAGACGCGGTATCCCGCGCAGCCGTCGCATAACCGCGCAATGTAAAATCAGCCGGTTGCCCTGGCTGCGTCACGACTGAAAATCGCCGCGTATCCAGACCGCTGGAAAGCTGGGCAATGATCTGCTTGCTGGTCGCATCCGGCACACCCAGCACCGGCGCGATGGCGACGGTGGTTGTGTTGCGTTGAGCTGGAGCATCGGCCACCGTTATCGGCGGTTGGTTCGCGCCACCCAGCAGGGTAGACCCGCTTTCGCAGCCAGCCAGCGAGACGCTCAACATCAATGTTGTGACTGCAAACGGGACTGACAAAGTCGATCGCCACGCTGCAGCAGTTCTGTTGGTCGTCATGGTGACGTCCCCCTGTGTGAACCTGCCGTTCCGGTGACCGTCGTACAAACTTTGCGGCCGTCGTATTTTCACCCGGTACCCATTTATCCCAAGATATCGGCTCGCCGATGCGCAATTGTCCAGAGGCCACAAGGCCATACAGCGTGCCAATATCGCAATTCGGCACGATTTGGGCCAGCAAGCCTGTGGATGATCTTGTTTAATCCAGCACAATGGCAGAGATTTGACGCCCATAATCTGGCTCTTCGCGGTGCGTGACGCGTCGGAACGAGAAGTAAAGTGATTCGTTTTCATAGGTGCACGGCGTTTGGCGCTCGATGGTCCCGATTTGCGCCTGCAGCAATTGACGCACCACAAATCCGGGCAGATCAAAGTGCGGCAGATCGGTCGCCCCCATCCGCGCAAAGAAGCCCGCATACGCCGCGTCCCGCGTCACAACGTCGGCCATGAAGGCCTCTCCCACCTCATAATTGCTCTGGTTGATGCACGGCCCGACGCACGTTCTGATATTCGCGCGGTTTGCCCCGATCGTCTCCATCGCTGAAACCGTCGCCTCGACAATCCCCCCGACCGCGCCCCGCCATCCCGCATGCGCCGCGCCAATCACGCCAGCGTCCGCATCCGCAAACAACACCGGCGCACAATCCGCCGCGAGTGCCCCGATCACAAGCCCCCGGGTCCGCGTGACAAGCCCATCCACCTTCGGCAAATCCGCCCGCGCAATGTCCCCATCGACGACCACAGCGACAGCACTATGCACCTGATGCACCGTCAAAACCGTCGATGCCGACGGCATCAAGCTTGCCGCCACCCGCCGCCGGTTCTCGGCCACCGACGCATGATCGTCATGCGATCCAAATCCGCAATTCAGCGACGCATAAATCCCGCCCGACACGCCCCCCTGCCGCGAAAAGAACCCATGCCGCACCCCCGGCATGTCCCGCAAACACTCCGCCATGATCGGGTCCAGTTTTGACGTCTCAGCCACAGGCGGCACCTCTCCGTTAGAAACGTCATCTCAGCGAAGGCTGGGATCCAGTCAACCCTGGGTCAGGCACGGCCCTTCCCGGCCACGACCCCATCCGCTTTTCATCCTCGGACTTGTTCCGAGGACCCATCCCACAACGAACTGCGTTGTCAGTTGCCAGGCACTCCCCCCCAACCGCGAGTCCCAAAAGTCACCGGGTCCAGGGGCGAGCCCCTGGCCTTCCCTTCACTCACTCAAACCCGGGCAACTTGGCGACGTTCGGGCTGCGTATCCCAATCACCTTAAGCCGCGTCCCCATCCCATTCGGCGCCATCAACCGCATGACCCCGGCCTCGATCTCGCCAGCCTTGCCAGGATTAGCCCCCATCAACTTCGACGCCCGCTCGATAATCCCAAGCCGCCCCAAAAACTCCGCCTGCGTGGTCGGGCCGTCGACCACCATTCCGGCATCCAAAGCGTTCTGAGCCACCTCCGTGAAATTCACTTGCGCGGTTAAATCGGCCTCACCGGGCGACGTAAACACATGCTCATACCTATGCTGCCGCACAGCCTGCAACGAATCGCCCACGCTCACTTCGGGAACTCCAGTCTGCCCGTAGTCGATAAACAGCGCTGCCATTGGTCCCGCCGCCGCGATCCGCTTTAATGTGCCCGCCGGTTGCACATTCGGTTGAGATTCAATGATGGTCCCATCTTTCAGGTCGCCAAACTCCCGTTTTAACCGCTCAATGTCGAACGATTCCGGTTTGTCCTTACAGCTAAAAACAAAATCGTCATTGGCATCAAGTTCAACCGTACGCTCGTAAACCAATCCGCCGCTCAAAATGTATTGCTGCACCCCGCGCGTATCGAGATACTCGTTTCCAAGCACGATGGTCGCATTGGCCGGTTGAAGATCCTCAATACGGCCAAGCCATTGAACACTAACCGCCAACTCAGTAAGCGCTGCCCTCTGCGCCGCGATCAACGCCGGATCGGTGTCGATCAGCAAAACCTCGACCGCCTCCAACAACCCAGGCACGATGCGCATCGCCCGCAGCGCGTCCCGCATCATCGTACCCTTGCCGGGACCAAGCTCAATCAACCGAAACGGCTTCGGACATCCCATCTGCTGCCAGACAACCGCGCTCCACAGCCCGATCAACTCGCCAAAAACCTGCGAGATTTCCGGCGCTGTCACAAAGTCGCCAGCCGCACCTATTCCCGCCCGTCCCCGATAATATCCGCACACCGGATCATCAAGGCAAATCCAGACATACTCGCCAACGAGCATCCACTTATCGCGCTTGAGCCGCTCGTTCAGCTTCCTCGCCAGCGGCGTATTCCGCCGCTCCTCTGGGTCATAGCTCTGCGCTGTATGCGTCATTTGAAACCCTAAAGTCCCGGGGTCCAGGGGGCGAGCCCCCTGGCCTTCACTTCACTTTACGCCACACTCTCCGCACCCGCCTTGGTACGTGCCCGCGCCATCTGAATGAACCACGCGCCCAGCAACAACATCGGGATCGAATACATGATCCCCGGCGTCAGCCCGGCAACCGTAAACGCATGCGACGGATCAGGCTGCCGGAACAGCTCGCACGTCGACCGCGCGACAGCATAGCCCGCCAAGAACAACCCCACCGCCAACCCAGGCCGCTTCAGCCCGCCGAACAAATGCGTCAGCAAGCGGATAGCGAGAAATAGCAGCAGTCCCTCGCTCAGCGCCTCATAAATCTGGCTAGGGTGGCGCGGCGTTGGCTCGATAGCGGCAAACTGAGGATACACATATGGCACCTGCGGAAACACCATACCCCATGGCATAGTCGTCGGCCGCCCGAATAGCTCGCCGTTGATGAAATTGGCCATCCGTCCAAAAAACAGCCCGATCGGCACGGCGGCCGCGCACACATCCATCGTGCTCCACATCGACACGCCCTTGTGGCGCGCAAACAGCCAGATCGCGACGCCAGTCCCGAGCAGCGCGCCATGAAACGCCATCCCGCCTTTCCAGACCTGCAGAATTTCCAGCGGATGCTGCAAGTAATAGCCCGGCTCATAAAACAGCACCGATCCAAGCCGCCCGCCGAGAATAACCCCGACGGTCATATAGAGCAGCAGATCGTCGACCTTTTCGGGTCCGAACGGCGCTTTCCCGCCCGCCCAGATGTGCGGCGTCGACAGTAGGCGGCGAATATACAACCAGCCGAGCAATAGCCCGGCCATATACGACAGCCCATACCATTTGACCGCAATCGGCCCGATCGCGAACGCCACCGGGTCGATATTGGGAAACGGGATCGCAAGCAGCATGACAGCTCTTTCTGGCCGCGCCCGCGACCGTTACGTATTCCAACGCCGTGCCGGTCGATCGCCTGGCGACAACATGCATGCACGCGGTCGCAGGTCCTGATATAGAAGCCAAATCCGCGCAAAGCCGCGCGCTTCCCTTAGATCAAGTGAAACGAGACCGCCAGATGACCCAGACGTCCAACCGTTTGCTCGATGAATTTGCAAAGCTGATGACGGATGCCGCCGGTGCGGCTCAAGGCGTCAGCCGTGAAGTCCAGACCATGGTCCGCAGCCAGGGCGAAAAGGTCCTCCGCGACTTCGATGTCGTCCAGCGCGAAGAATTCGAAGCCGTTAAAGCCATGGCGGAAAAGGCTCGCCTGCAAAACGAAGCCCTCGAAGCCCGCTTAACCCACCTCGAAGCGTTGCTTGCAGCTACGCCTCGAATTTAGGCCGCAAAACTTTCATCCACAGATCTCGTCATATATCCCCAGGGATCTGCTGGATGGTCCCAAAACACGCCAATTCGACCCCACGTTGCGCATTCGGCGTGGACAATAATTTGGCAAACTTGCGACTCACGGCCCGCCTCTGGTTACGTCCGCTTGGAAGTCGACACGATGGAGTGCGCCGCCAGCTAAGTAAAAGCGGCAGGCGCCTCCCTCTGTCCTAAACAAGGACGCCGAAATGGGCAGTGCGCAAGCAGCCGATCACCGTTATGCCAACCCCATCGACCTGATTGAGCAACTCGCCCACGGTCACGAATGGTCCACGGAACGCAACGGCGACGATGAATTGACGTTGATCGTTGCGGGAGACTGGACCGACTATCACATCTCGATCAACTGGCGTGACGACCTGGAAGCGCTGCATCTCGCCTGCGCCTTCGATTTCAAGGTGCCCGAAACCCGCCTTCCCGAAATGTACCGCCTCGTTGCCCAGATCAACGAACAGCTCTGGCTCGGCCACTTCGACCTTTGGACCACCGAAGGCCTCATCATGTTCCGCCACGGCCTGCTGTTGAACGGCGCCGTCGCAACCCCCCGCCAGTGCGAAGCCCTCCTCAAAGCCGCCCTCGAAGGCTGCGAACGCTACTATCAGGCCTTCCAGTTCGTTGTCTGGGCAGGCCGCGAAAGCCGCGAAGCCTTAGCCTCCGCCATGTTCGAAACCGAAGGCCGCGCACAGTAATATGTGCCTTTGGCGCTCATTCCCTGGGTCCCGGCTCGGCGATCGGCCACTTGGCCGATCGCCGAGCCGGGACCCAGGGGCTGCAAACGCCACCTCTCGACCCCATTGACCCAACGAGGGGCGCGACCGATAACCGGTCCCGCCCTTTTCTTTTGCGCGCACCGCCCCCCAATTGTCATCCTCGGGCTCGTCCCGAGGACCCATCCCTCGGCGGGCGATGACGCCTCGGAGTCCGACACATGCCCACCCAAACCTGGACCCTCAACGGCCCCATTCTCCTCGCCGGGTGCGGAAAAATGGGCAGCGCTCTTTTGGCTGGCTGGGTCGCCTCGGGCATGAACCCCGGCGACATCCTCGTCCAGGAGCCCACGCCGTCGCCCGACCTGTTAGCCTTTTGCGCAGCCCACGGCGTGTCCCTGGCCGCAACCCAAGTCCCATCCCGCGCGCCGTCAGTTCTGATCATGGCCGTCAAACCCCAAGCCATGGCGACCGTCTACCCAGCCCTCGCCGCCTTGGCTGGCCCTAACACCATCACGCTGTCCATCGCCGCCGGCAAAACCATCGCAAGTTTTGCAGCCCACCTCCCCGCCAACGCAGCCATCGTCCGCGCCATGCCCAACACACCGGCCGCCATCGGGCGCGGCATGACGGTCCTGTGCCCCAACGCAAACGTCACGCCCGCCCAACGCGCCTTGTGCGAACAGCTCATGTCCGCCGTCGGCGATGTTGGCTGGCTATCGGACGAAACCCTGATGGACGCGGTGACCGCCGTCTCCGGCTCCGGCCCGGCCTACGTCTTCCTGCTCGCCGAAGCGTTGACCCAGGCCGGCATCGCCGCCGGTCTCGACGCAGCCCTTGCCACCCAACTCGCCCGCGCAACGATTGCAGGCTCGGGCGAACTGATGCGGCAGTCCCCCGAAATTCCCGCCGCCATCCTTCGCCAGAACGTCACGTCCCCCGGCGGCACCACTGCCGCCGCCCTCGACGTCCTGATGGCGTCAAACGGCCTGACGCCCCTTATGACCTGCGCGATTGCCGCCGCCACTGCGCGCGGTAAAGCCCTCGCGAGCTAACGGCGCGGTCAAAGCAATCACCGACCCCACGCTTGTCATCCTCGGGACCCGCGGACTCGATCCGAAGGTCCCGAGGACCCATTTCTCCGTTTGATCGGCGTTGGCGGCTCAAACCGATCCAATCGACCCATTCCGCCGTCTTGAATTCGCACCTGCACTGCTCATCTGCTATAAAATTGCGATGCACCAAGCCAGCCAAGAGGCACCCATGATCGACACGCTCACTCCCAAAGGCCGCATCGTCTCGGCTTTGATGCGCCTCGCCGCCGAAAAGCAGTGGCGTGAGATTGCGATGATCGACATTGCAGACGCCGCCGGCATCACCCTCACCGACCTCCGCAAGGAATTCGAGCGCAAAGGTCAGATGCTGTCCTCGTTCGGGTACATGATCGACGCGCAAGTGCTGGCCAAAGCGCCACGCCGCCAGCCCAGCCATTCCGCCCGCGACGCCGTGTTCGATGTCGTCATGAGCCGCTTCGACGCGCTCGCGCCCTACAAGGCCGCGATGAAATCCGCCTACGACGGTGGCGCAATCGACGGGTCTTTGCTGAAAAGCCTGCTGCGCTCGCAAACCGCCATGCTCCAGGCCGCAGGCATCGACACCGAAGGCCCCGCAGGTCAGGTCCGCGTTGCGGGACTTGCCGCAGTCTTCACGCGCACCTTCCATACTTGGCTTGATGATTCCGATCCTGGCATGGCCCGCACGATGGCAGCCCTCGACCGCCACCTGCGCTCGGGCGAACGCACCCTCGAAATGCTCGACGGCGCCTGCGCAACCGCACGCCGTTTCAAGGATATCCTCCGCCCCGGTTCACGCGCGGCCAGCGCCCCGCCAGCCCCCGCGACCGATCCCTACCCGCCCGTGTGACAAAACAAACAAAACACCGAGCAGCGCGACGGTATTTTAATTCGCCGCTTGCTTGGTCTCTGGCGGCAGCGTCGTTTTGGGTTCCGCAGTCTCCTGCACGGGTTTTGCCGCTGGCCCAATCGGCCCAAAACAATTCTTCACCGGCCGCAAGCTGCTCAAGTCCCGTGCCTCGGCAAACAGCGGCGTATCCAGTAGCGCCTCCCCGCTGACCGGCTCGGGCTCCAGCGAAGCCGTAGAAATCGTCCCGCCTGCCGTCGTCGCAAACCCGGCTTCAAGCAACCGCATCGCGCGTGCGGATCGTTCGCCCCCATTGCGATCGCCCAAAACCACCGCGACGATCCGGCGACCATTCCGCGTCGCACTGGCAACGATGTTATACCCCGCCCCACAGGTAAACCCGGTCTTCATGCCGTCCGCGCCGTCCAAAACCCCCAACAGCTTGTTGTGGGTGTGATACGATCGCCGCCCGATTTGCACATCCTCCAGCGCATAAATCGGCAGCCACTCCGGAAAATCTCGAATGAGAGCCCGCGCCAAAAGCCCCATATCGCGCGCCGTCGTCGCCTGCCCCTCTTTGGGCAACCCATTCGCGTTGACGAACTGCGTTCGCGCCATCCCCAGCCGTAACGCGGTCTGGTTCATCTCGGCAACGAATTCCTCTTCGCTGCCAGCAACGGCCTCCGCCAACGCGACGGCCAGATCGTTCGCCGAATGCACGATCAGCCCATGCAGTGCGTCCTGCACGGTGATCCGCTTGCCCGGCCCAAGGCCCACCCGCGACTTAGGCTGCCGGTTTGCATGCGGCGACACCACGAACTCTGACGTAGCCGTTGCCTCGCCCCTCTTCAGCAAGTCAAACACCACATACGCCGTCATCAGCTTGGTTAGCGACGCGGGATACCACGGCACGTCGGCGCTATCGGCCCATAAAACGCGCCCGTCGGCCGCATCGAACACGAGCGATGGCCCATCGGGCGGTTTAATCTTGGAAGCCGCTTGAACGGCGCCTGCTCCAAGCATCGCACACAGTGCAATTATCAGACGATATCCGCGCAAACGAAGTCCCCCCAGTCAAAAAAGCGTCCAACATCAACGCGCAATCATCGCTGCAGCATGCTCGAAACACGGATCATTTACGGCGCACCATGCCAGATACCGGCTCTGACGCCAGTCTTGCATTGCGCCACACGTGCCTTTTTTCGCGCCCTGTTGAGCATCCATCACAGGCGCGTACAAAGACGTTTAAGTGTTAAGGTTGAATCCGTGTCAACCGCACCCGCAGACAGGTAGTCTCCGCCTGAATGCCGCAGCCTCAAGCCGTTGGCGGAGGCTCGGCCGCAACGCGCCCAACCATTGCATCCCCGCCCCGATCCGGGCGTTTGCGATAATGGTCGAGGATGAAAATCCGCACCGCGCCCGAAAGTCCAGCATCCCCGCGCGCCGCGTCGATCGCGCCCACCAATTGGGCCAGCGGCAACGCCCGCTCTGCCGCAATCTCGACCAGCGCCTCCCAGAACGCCGCCTCAAGCGAAATCGACGTCCGATGCCCGCGAATGGAAAATGACCGCTTCACAGGACGGCTTGCGCGCGCCACCGCCGTCGTGCCGGGTATCGAAGGGTCGGCAGGCCCGCTCATAAAGACGTCCCAGACGTACCAGACGGATCGTCGGCGCGATCGACGGGCTCACGCTCCAATCCATCGAGCCGCCGTTTAGCTAGCGTTGCTTCAGCGTCGCCCTGCGTCCGCTCGGCTTTCGTACGCCCGAATGTGACGCGATTAACCTCGGCCAACGCCTGCCTGTCCTTGCGCGCCTTATCTTTTCGCGCGCGTTGAAGGTTCACGATGTCGGCCATGCCATCACCTCGCAGGTCAAAAGTTCTGCTGGAACGGCTGCGGAAAGCCATCCTGCGACCGCCGCCGCCCTGCATTCTGCGGGCTCGCCGTTCCGCTCGATGGTGTCACCGGAGCAGCCGCCGGTCCACCAACCGCCACGGGCGGCGAGGGTGCTGCCTGATCCGATGCCTGCACCGGTCCGGCCGACTGCGGCCTGACGGCCTCGACCGGCGCCGGCACCACCACAGGCGTATCGGCCCCAGTGACGGCCGGTGCGACCACCACCGGCGCGCTGGCCGCCGCGGCCGCTGCTGCTTCCGCCGCAGCCTTTGCCGCCCGTTCGGCATCTTCGTTTGCGCGCCGCTCGTCGTCGACCTTACGAATCCGCTCCAGTTCTTCGGCATCGCGTTCCAGTTTGCGCAAACCAAGCTCTTGCTCAAACGCCGTCGCCGTCATTTTCCTGTCGGCCTCGGCAAGATTGGCAAGCCCGCCAGACAGGCTGACCACCACGGGCGGCAAGGGTGCCTTCGGCTTGCCCGTTACGCCCGGCTTTGCATTGGCCTCGATCCGCCAGTCGGTCAGATACCGGCCTGCATTGGCGTCAAACATCGTTTCGACGGTTGCCCGGCCTTGTGGCGTCTGGAAAACGGTCGGGGGCGTCCGCGCCACCCCTCCAGCGACCGTAAACGCAATTTTGCGCGTGCCGACGGCGAGGCTGGTCGGGGCCAGCGCCTCGCGCAGCACGTCCGTCAGCCCCTCCCCGGTCGGCGGGTCTTTATCCGCCAGGACGCTCTCGACCGTGGCCGCAACGCCATCGGGCGCAACGCCCTTGATCCCGCCCGTGCTCAACGCCGCCTCGCCCGTGCCCTTCATCGCGGCTATCAACCCGCTGGCGCTCAGCCCTTGCGAGGTGAACGTCGCCGCGACCGTCAACGGCATATCCAGCGACAGCGCCGCACCCGTCAGCGCCCCCTCGCCCGTCAGCGTCGCCCCGCCGGGTGCCTTGGCGAGCGCGAATTGCGCGTTGAGCGACCCGCCCAACGCCGTCCCCGTCAATGCGCTGACCGTGATAGCTGTTGGCGACAGCGCGATTTTCGCCGCCGCATTGGTCATCAGCGCCGCGCCATCCAGCGACAATCGCGCGATTGAAACCGCCAGTTCGCCCTCCAGCCGTTCCAGCCCATTGAACCCCAACGGCTGATCTGGCCACAGGCTTTGGTTGGCATCTTTCGATTGACTGGAAGCACGCCGGTCCGAGATGACGCTGAGCAGCGCCGGCATGCTGGCCTGATCGATGCTCAGTGAGGCCAAAACCGTCCGCTTTGCATCGTCTCCGCGTGCCATGTCGATCGCGAGATTGCCGGCAATCCGCGAAGGCCCCGCCTTCATATCGCTGGTCGTCAAAGCCAGCCTGTTGTCCTTGAGTTTGACTTCGACCTGCCCCTGCAGCGGCGCGCCTTGCGAGCCCTGCCCCAGATGCAGGTCAGCGACCGCCAGCGCGTCGCCCGCGTCCCGAACTGCAATCCCTGCCGCGCCGTCGGCCATCGCCGGTCCGTCCTTCGGCAACGCCACAAGGCCCTGGTAGGCAAGAAGGAAATCATCTCCCGCAACCGACCCGAGCACTGTCAGCCCGGTCTGCGCCTGCCCCTTGGCGGCCACGAAAATCTGCCCGGGCCGCGCCAGTGCGCCGTGCGATTGCGACTTTGCCGATAATCCGACATATCCCAGCCAGCGTCCAACACGCGCCGTTTCGATCCGCGCCGTCAGGTCGAGCCCACCCGTCCGCCACGTCCCAAACCCGCCGTCGAGCTTGGCTGAACCCGTCACCCGTCCACCATCTATCGTTCCATCGAACGAAAGGTCGTTGGACGACCCGCCTCGCTCGCCCAGCGACAACGCCCCTGCCATCCGCACTGCACCGATGGCGCTCAGTGTCGCCTCGTTCGGGCGGTCCGCCGTCGGCCAATCGAGATATGTCATTAGGTCGCCCATCGCCGCAGCGGTCGGTGCGCCGATCACGAAGTTCATGATCCCCTTATGCTCCGGCAGCGGCTTCCCCCCAGCTCCCATCAGCAGCGCGCCCGTCGCCCCCTGACCCGCGCCAACAGTCGCGCCAGCCGGCCCCGCGAGCGTCAACCCAGACACCTGTCCGTCCACATCGACCGACAATCCCTTGTCGGTCTGAAACCGCACGCGCGGGATCGTCAGCTTGCCGCGTTCGACGGAAAACAGCGCCGTGACATCCCTCAGCTGCGTGGCAGCGTTCGCTTGAATTTCGCTCGCCCGGATCTCCGCTTTCAAGTCCGTCGTATCGGGGTTAAACCCATAAAACCCCGCTGAAGCAGGCCCCGCAGTCCCGGTTGTCCCCCCTGACAGCAGTGCCCTCAGTCGCGCAAGATCAAATCCGCCCGGCCATACCTGCGCCGCATCGAGCCGCGGTCCTTGCAGCACGACCTCGACCTTCCGCCGACCCTCGTTGGTCATGCGGAATTCGCCTGTGACGGGCTGGTCACCGAATTCCGCCACGATCCCGGTCAGCGCGAGTGCTTTAGCCGATGAGGCAAGCTGCGCATCGAGCAAGAACGGTCCTTCATAGCGCCCCGCAGCGTCCACTGGCGGCACTGTGCCCTCGCCGCGAGCCCAACCCAGGAAACGCCCAAGGTTTCCCCCACGCAGCGTGACAGGACCGCTAAAGGCCGATGTTGCCGACAGTGCGTCGCGTTTGATCTGGCCGTTGGCGTCCAGCCGCGTATTGCCCGGCAATACCGCCCGCAGTTCTTTAAGCTCCAGCGTCGTATCGCGCCGGTTCATCGCAATGGTCACCGCGCTGACGGCTTCCCCGCCCAGCGTGACCCGGTCCGCCTTCAGCCGCGCATCAGTCTGCGCTTGAGCCGGCAGCGCGCCTAGTATGACGTTAAGGGCATTGCGCGCCGTCTCCAGCGGGTCCGCCGCTCCAGCAGCCCCGATCGCATCGAGATTGAGCGACCGTGTTGCAAGAGCCATATCGAAAGCCAGCGCGTCGCTCCATGCAGCCGTCGCCTCGCCCGTGATCAATTGCGGATCGCCCACCCGGTCGAGCGACAGCGCGATGTCGCTCAGCTTGCCGCCCTTGAGATCTCCCGCCACCTTCGCCTTGAGTTCAAACGAGTTGGCGTCTGCATCAGCAGGCCCAGGTTTGCCGGGCTTGCCCCCAGCGATCGGCAACTTCGCCGACAACTCGCCCTCGATATGCGGCCGCCCCTTGAGATCGGTCACCCGCCCGTCAAACAGATAGGCGTTCTGGTTGGCTGGCACACGAACCGACGCCCGGAACCGCAGTGCGCCGTCAGCCTCCGGTTTCGTCGTCGCAAACCGGATTTCGCGAGGCTCGCCATACCATGCGGCGTTGCCCTTGAATTTGAACGGCCCCTCGAACCCGTCAGCCGAAAGTTCGCCGTCGATGGCTTGGAACTCCGCGAGGTCTTTGCCCGACGGCCCGACGAATATCGCCGTCCCGCCTTCAATGCCGACCGACTGCAGCGTCACGTCGGCAGGTACAAATGGTATCGAGCCTGCCTTCAGCGCCAGCGATGCCCAGTTCCCACGCCCTTGCCCATCAACGACGAGCCGCAGCGACGGCTTTTTCAACTCCACGCTTTGCGCTTCCAATACTCCGCGCAGCAGGGGCGTAATGGACAGCCGCATCGTGACGCTTTCGGCGCGGAACAGAGGGTCGCCCCCCGTGGACGACGGGTCGGCGATCCGCAACTTCTCGAACCGCACGTACGGCACGGGCAACACGCGCACGTTGACCGCTCCGCCCACCCGCACATCCCGTCCCAGCATGCGCGAGGCCTCTTCCTCGAACACGCCACGATAGCCGTTCCAGTCGATGACCATCGGCACGGCAACCAGCGCGGCGAGAATTCCCGCCAGGATGGCGCCAAGCATCAGCAGAACGTTGTTCATCGCCGTCTTTCACATCAGAGTGCAGCTTTGCAGCCGCTGACCGTAAACGCACACCAAAGCGAGCCCGTCGCCGGTACAACCCAGCGGTGCCCTGTCAAAGCGCCGAGCCCGATACTAAGTCCCCCTATGGTAAACGTCTATGGCACCCCGGCACCACAAACCAACATCGTCGTCAATTGTGCGCACTGGCCCCCGCCCGTTTCAATACAAAAAATGTGGGCGGATCAGCCCGCCTCATTGCACCCACGGCCCGCCTGCTATAGCTCAGTTGTATGGCTCAGATGAGAAAACATTCCGCGAACACGCCCCAGTTGCCCTTGGACGGCGAAGACGACATTCCCTTCGACCTCCCGGCAGCCCCTGCGCAGGCTCCGACTCGCCCTGTGCCAACCCACCAACGTCATCCCGGCGTCGCCGCACCGGCGCTACTGGATCGAGGCCGGGACCCAGACAGCCCTCCCGTAGGCATCCCCCCTCCGCCGCCAGATGCCCCGAAACGCTCCATCTCCCAGCGGGCGATGGGTGCTGCAGCCCAACCCCGCGCGGCTTACCTCGATGGCCTCAACCCCGAGCAGCGCTTGGCCGTCGAAACTCTCGACGGCCCCTTGCTCGTGCTCGCAGGTGCCGGCACCGGCAAAACCAAGGTGCTGACCTCGCGCATCGCCCACATCATGAACATGGGCCGCGCCAGCGCCCACCAGATCCTCGCGGTGACATTCACCAACAAAGCCGCCCGCGAGATGAAGCACCGCATTGCAGCCATCGTCGGCCCTGCCGCCGAAGGCATGGCCTGGCTTGGCACATTCCACGCCATCGGCGTCAAAATCCTGCGCCATCATCACGAACTAGTCGGCCTCAAATCCGGCTTCACGATCCTCGATATGGACGACCAGCTTCGCCTGATGAAGCAGGTCATCGAAGCCGAAGGCATCGACAAGGACCGCTGGCCCGCCCGCCAGTTGGCCAACCTCATCGACAGCTGGAAAAACCGCGCCCTGACGCCCGACCGCGTCCCCGCCGCCGAAGCCCTCAGCTTCGCGGGCGGCAAAGGCCAGGTGCTCTACGCGGCCTATCAAAAACGCCTCAAGGAACTCAACGCCTGCGACTTCGGCGACTTGCTGGTTGAAAACATCCGCCTGTTCCGCGAACATCCCGACGTGCTGGAATCCTACCAGCGCCGCTTCCGCTTCATTCTGGTCGACGAGTACCAGGATACCAACGTCGCCCAATACCTCTGGCTCCGTCTGCTCGCCCAAACCCCATCCAGCACCCAGCCCGCAAACATCTGCTGCGTGGGCGACGACGACCAGTCGATCTACGGCTGGCGCGGCGCTGAAGTCGACAACATCCTCCGCTTCGACAAGGACTTCCCCGGCGCGACCGTCATCCGCTTGGAACGCAACTACCGCTCCACCGGCCACATCCTTGCCGCCGCCGCGACCCTCATCTCCAAGAACACCGGTCGCCTGGGCAAAACCCTCTTCACCGACGACGCGTTGGGCGAGAAAGTCACCGTCACCGGTGTCTGGGACGACGAGGAGGAAGCCCGCACCATCTGCGACCACATCGAACAGGAGCGCAAAGCGGGCGCAAACCTCAACGAGGTCGCCATCCTCGTGCGCGCCTCGTTCCAGATGCGCTCGCTCGAAGACCGCCTCGTCACGACCGGCCTGCCCTATCGCGTCATCGGAGGCCCCAAATTCTACGAGCGCCAGGAAATCAGGGACGCCATCGCCTACCTCGAAGTCACGCTGAACCCGGCAAACGACCTCAAGTTCGAACGCATCGTCAACACCCCCAAGCGCGGCTTGGGCGACACCACCATCAAGCGCCTGCGCGAACTTGCCATTGCGCGTGAAATGCCGATGTATTCAGCCGCCCGCGAAATGGTCCAATCCAACGAGCTGACCGGCAAAACCCGCCGCTCCATGTCCGACCTGCTGACCTCGTTCGAACGATGGCGTGGCCAAGTGGACTCCATGCGCCACACCGAACTCGCCGAACTCATCCTTGATGAGTCGGGCTATACCGCCATGTGGCAGGCCGACAAAACCCCGCAAGCCCAGAGCCGCCTGGAAAACCTCAAGGAACTCGTGCGCTTCATGCACGATTTCGAAAACCTCGCCGGCTTCATCGAACACGTCTCCCTCGTCATGGACACGAGCCAGGGCGACGACGGTGAGCGCGTGTCGCTCATGACCCTCCACGCCGCCAAGGGCCTGGAATTCGACACTGTCTTCCTGCCGGGCTTCGAGGAAGGCCTGTTCCCCCACCAGCGCTCGCTGGACGAAAGCGGCATTGAGGGCCTGGAGGAAGAGCGCCGCCTCGCCTACGTCGGCATAACCCGCGCCAAAAAGCGCGCCAAGATCAGCTTTGCCCAAAACCGCCGCGCGCGCGGCCTCTACCAGTCGGCAATCCCGAGCCGCTTCGTCGATGAACTCCCCGAAGACAACGTCGACGTCGTCGAGGCCAAGAGTCCATTTGGCGGCGCATATAAAAACTTCGGCACCGCAAACCCGTTCGGCGCAAGCCGCTTCGACGCCGAGTCCGACCGCACCCCCACCGGCGGCTTCGTGTCCCCCAACCAGCGCTCCACCTACGACACCCCCGGCTGGCAACGTGCCCAAGCGAGAACGGCGAGTGACAGCTTTGCCAAACCGGCCGACAAAGACGCCGCCCGCAAAGCCGCACGAAGCGCGGCCACCCGTAAAGGCCCCTTGACCATCGAAGGCACCCTGACCGCGTCGTCCGGCGCGCAGTCAATCTACAAACCCGGCGAACGCGTCTTCCACGACAAATTCGGCTACGGCACCATTTCCGCCGTCGAAGGCAACAAACTCACCATCAACTTCGAAAAAGCCGGCGAAAAACACGTCGTCGACAGCTTCGTCGAGCGGCATTGATTATGCGGATTTGAGAAGCTTGTAGCGAACAAACACCGCAAGTGCCGTAACCATTCCCAAGGAGCCGGTGATTAGGGCGACCACAGTGTACCACCAGAAAAAGCCTAGAAGCGTCCAAGGTGAAATTGTGGGGTTCTGGGTTAGTAGTGATGGTTGTACCGCAGCTATGGCAAGCACAACAGTAGCGATCAGTAATATTTCAACGCTGAATATGTGCTGTGCTATTCTCGAATTTTGTCGGTCTAGAAGTGTTGCATATATTAACACCGCAGGCAAAACTGCACCCATGCCAATGGCATACCAATCGGTTTGTCGAATGAAGTCGCGCCCTAGAGGGTGGGTTAGGTCAATCGGTACGGAAGGCGACAAAAGGTCGGTCTGAAAATAAAACCAAATAGCAGCGGAAAATCCGACGACCGTATGTGTCATTATAAGTCCGTGAACGAACCAGGGAGTGCTAGCCGAAAGCTTCTGCCATGTGAGTACGCTATCAAAATATGTTTTTGCCTTTCCAACAAGGCTCATGATCAGTCCCGTGCCTAGTATTCCGATGGGAATAGCAAGCACTGACGGTAGCGGTTCCAAGAGAAGTCTGAGAAAAGATTCTAGCATTCAACAAGCTTAACACGTTCAGTGTCATGAATTTTGTTGGTTCCATGGCAATCTGGGTGCAAAAAAATGAATAGTCGATAAGACAGAATATCTTTCCCACTTTGCCTGATCGAAGTATCTTTGATGCTTCCCAGCTTACTCATTCGAGCGCCGAAGCCCGCGCGATGACCACCGAACTCGCCGCAAAGCGCCGCGCCAATTCGTCCACCTAAGCACCTCCCACTCTATGGCCGACCTTGCTTGTCCTCGGGGTCGACCCAAGGGACCCGGCCATCCAGGAGTCGCGCGGATAGGCCCTCGTCTGGTGCACTGGATGGCCGCCTCAAGGGACGGCCATGGAGAATGAGTGCCCGCATTCCCACTCCCTTTTTCGTCATGGCCGCGAAGGCGGCCACCCACGTCAGCGGGCAGTTAAAACCACGCTTTCCCTCTTGCTCTGACGACTCGCGCTTCAAATCCAACCGGATCAAATGTTGAGAGACGCCGTGGGTGGCCGCCTTCGCGGCCATGACGAAGATGGAGGGGGCCGCGCCTCCTCAGTCCCAAAAAACTGATGGGCCGGACGCGCCAGCGTCCAAACTTTGCCGCGCGAAGCTGCGCTTCCCAGCGGGGCGCGGGGCTGGCCTCGCTGACCGCGCAGCGGTCACGACCTTGCTTCAATCCCGCGTCTAACCATGCTATCCTTGCCCTCATGACCCGCACCGAAGCCATCGCCATCATCACCGCGACGCTGCCCGTCCTCGACGAGGCGCAGGCGACGAAGCTCGCCGAACTTGCGCAATCCCTGGCGCAATCGCCCCAGCCCCTCAAACTGTCCGATGAAGACCGCGCCGGAATCGCCCGCGCCCGCGAAGATTTCGCCACCGGTCGCACTCATTCGAGCACCGATGCGCGCGCCATGACTGCGGAGTTTCTTGCCAAGCGTCGCGCCTCCTAATTCGTATGAGGAAGGTCCGCTATTCCGCGACATTCATCGAACAACTGAACACGCTCCTGGCGCAGGGCGAGCCCAAATTCGGCACCCGCATCATCGAAGAAAAGCGCAATCTGGTTTTCGATACGATTGACTACTTCCTCTCGGAATACCCGCGAAAATTCCGTGACCCTGACATCGGTCTGTATACCCATGCCATCACCGCCACGCCGTTCGTCGTGATCTACGATTTCGACGACATAGAGCTTCGCGTCTTTTACATCGTCCATGGCCACGCAAACCGAACCGGCATCACTGCTGATGACGTCGAGTGGTAGAGCGCCGCCCCCCCCTTCACCCCCGCCCCGTCCTTGCAATCTCCACGATCTTCTTGGCAATCCCCTCCGGCGACAGCACGAAATCAATGCAACCGGTCGCAATCGCGCTCGCCGGCATGTCGTCCTGGGCGGCGGTGTCGGCACTCTGCGCAATGGTGATCCCGCCCACCTCTTTGATCCCGCAAAGCGCGTCGGCCCCGTCGCCGTCGTAGCCCGAAACGATCACCGCAATGATCTGCCCCTGCCAATGCGCGGTGAGCGAGCGGAGAAAAACGGTGATGACGTCGGGCCACCCCCTCGGCTTGGAAATGGGCCGCAGCCGGAATTCGCCATCGACCACTAATAAATCCCGCTGCGAGGGAATAATGAAAACCCGATTAGGCGAAAGCCGCAGCCCGTCCGTAATCAGTTCAACCGGCATGGTCGTGTAGCGCAGCAAAATCTCAGGCAGCATCGTCTCCACCACCCGCAGATGGTTCACAATGACGACGGCAACGCCCATGTCCACGGGCAGGCACGACAGCAGCCGCGTGTAGGCCTCAAGCCCACCGGCCGAGCCGCCGACACAGACCAGCGGGAAATTTCGCGCGTCACGATTGGTGCTCATCGGGCGGACCAGCTTCAGTTGCAGGATCAGTCGCAGACCCTACGTCATGCAGCGAGCCCAAATTTGCAAGCCTGAGCAACGGCCCCCACCGGCGACGCGGGAACGAATGCCCCTCGCGCGGGGTTTGTCAGCCAATGACCACACGCCGATGTGGCGACGTCCGCGACGACAGCGGACCCAAAAATTTGGAGACATCGCATGACCAAAAACCAGTCCATCACAGTCCTGATCAGCGGAATGGTAGCAGTGGTCCTATTCGGGATCGGGACTGCGACCGTGTTGTCGATCCCGGCCTTGGCCGTTCATGCGGCATGGCTTCTGCCGATCATTATCGTTGTGAGCTTTCTGCTGACACCCCTGATCGGCTGGCTGATCGCCCCCCGCCTGCGCATAAATTCGGGCAGCGAACGCCCACCCAGCCGCATGTAGAGCAACGCGATGGTGCAGCCGACACGACGCCTGACCTCACACAGCCAGCACCGACCGGATCTGCTCCTCGTACTGATCGACCGCCGCGAGCGCACGCTCGCGCAGCACCGGGTCGGCCTTCGTCGACGCAGCAAACCCTTCGACGCCCTCGCGCGCTGCCGTCATGATCCGGCCAGCAGCGGCCTGCGGGTTCATTTCGCGCTTGCACGACGTCTGCAGAAGCTGCGTGAGGATGATTCCGGTCGCAAGCGCCAACCCGCCCAATTCGGCGTTGTCCCGGCGCAATGCGGCAAGTTCGGCTTCGATGCGGGCAAGCTCGGTGGACATGTCGTTTTCTCCTGATGTTCGACTTTGTGCTAACGCCACGTCCCTCACAGCGCAAGTGTCATGCGAGGCCCTGCAAATACGCCAGGCCGTGCGCACACTTGCCCCCGCGCGTTACGGCCAGCTAAGACGGTCCGGACGCTGCCATGAGAAATACCTACCGCCCGGAGCCTGATGCCCGCCCCCACGACCCTGCTTGCCTTCGCAGCCTTGGCCTTCGGCTTGGTGCTGACGCCCGGCCCCAACATGATCTATCTGATCTCGCGCGCCATCGGCCAAGGCCGAACGGCGGGCCTGGTCTCGCTGGCCGGTATCGCCGTCGCGTTCCTGATCTACATGCTGGCCGCCGTACTTGGCATCACGGCGCTGCTGTTTGCGATACCTTTTGCCTATGACGCCCTGCGACTGACCGGGGCCGCCTACCTGGCCTTCCTCGCCTACCAGACCCTGAGCCCCGGTGGCCGCTCGCCGTTCCAGGTCCGCGACCTGAAACCAGACCAGCCCGCCAAACTGTTCTCGATGGGCCTGCTGACAGCGCTGCTGAATCCGAAAGTCGCGATGTTGTACCTGTCGCTGCTGCCACAGTTCATCGACCCGGCACGAGGCAATGTCCTGGCCCAATCGCTCACCCTCGGTGCGCTGCAAATTGCCATTTCCATCACTGTGAATGCGCTCATTGTGATGTCGGCCGCCACCATCGCCAGCTTTCTGAGCGCCCACCGCCGTTGGCTGATCGCGCAGCGCATCGTGATGGGCACGGCCCTCGCAGCCCTCGCCGTGGCCATGGCGATCGAGACGCGGCGCTGATCTCCATCAACGCACGGACCGTAACATTCAGACAGCCTGAAAGCAGCGGCGGGGATCAGTGCGGAGACGGATGTGACGAACAAGCCGACACGCCAACTACTCCCGCCGATTGTGGTCTTCCTGCTGACCCACGCTGCGATTGGTTCATTGACCGGGCTGGCCGTCGCAGCCGCTCTCGTATCCGCCAACGTCGGCCAAATGCGCGACCTGCTCACCGCATCGAGCGATCCAGTTCCGGCCGCAGCGCTGTTGGCCGTTGGATTTGCAACCCTGATCGGAAGTGTCTGGGTTGGCGCGGCGGTCATGCTGAAATTGTGGGACGAATAAACCCCATCGCTACTTTGAACTTTGCGCGGCGTCCAGCGTTCACTGAGCGCACCGGTCGAACCACGCGACGAACGCGTGCCTCGATCTCGTTCAGTCAAGGATAGAAAACCACATGATGACCGCACGCCTCATTGCTGCAACCGCCGCACTCTTTTGCGTATCCGCCGCCGCCCCCGCCTTTGCCTGGGAAAAACTCGGCTCGCGTTCGGTAGGCTTCGTTGCCGACACCGATACGATCAGCGGCCGCGGCGAAGGCAAGTTCAAGCAGATCCGGCTCTGCGTTGCCAAGAACGCCATCCAGATGCGCGACCTCGACGTGAAGTTCGGCAACGGCGGCAACCAGGACGTCCAGGTCCGCGCAAACTTCCGACCCGGCTCGTGCACCCGCGCCATCGACCTCAAAGGTGAAAAGCGCAACATCCAGTCCGTGACCATGAAATACGCCAGCCGCCCCAACTTCAAGGGCCAGGCCGAGGTCACGCTCTACGCCCGCTGACCACCGCGCTCTACCCCCGCGCAACAAAAAAAGGCCCCAGCAATCGCCGGGGCCTTTCACGTCTTTAGCGTGCCGTCAGCTTATCCGTGTGCAAGCACGGCAAGCAGCAACAGCGCCACGATGTTGCAGATCTTGATCGCCGGGTTCACAGCGGGACCAGCCGTATCTTTGTATGGGTCGCCGACGGTGTCACCGGTGACCGACGCCTTATGGGCATCGCTGCCTTTGAGGTGCTTGATGCCGTCCTTGTCGACAAAGCCGTCTTCGAACGATTTCTTGGCGTTATCCCAAGCGCCGCCCCCCGAAGTCATCGAGATGGCAACGAAGATACCGGTCACGATCACGCCGAGCAGCATAGCGCCAACGGCCGCAAAGCCCGCTTCCTTTCCAGCCAAACCGCCACCAGCGATCTGATAGATCACGAAGTACAGCACGATCGGCGACAGCACGGGCAGCAACGAAGGAACAATCATTTCCTTGATGGCAGCCACTGTCAGAATGTCGACCGCGCGGGCGTAGTCGGGCTTCTCCGTGCCCTTCATGATGCCAGGCTTCGCCTTGAACTGACGGCGGACTTCTTCAACGATGGACCCGGCGGCACGGCCAACGGCCGTCATAGCCATCCCGCCGAACAGGTATGGGATCAGACCACCGAGCAGCAGGCCGACCACGACGTACGGGTTGTCGAGCGAGAAGTTGATCGCCTTCAGTCCCTTGAAGTAGGCAAATTCAGTCGAGCCTGGCGCATTCGCTTTGGCAGTGAAATACTTCAAGTCTTCCGAGTAGGCGGCAAACAGAACGAGAGCGCCAAGGCCTGCCGAACCGATGGCGTAGCCTTTGGTGACGGCCTTCGTGGTGTTGCCGACCGCATCGAGCGCGTCGGTCGAGCGGCGCACTTCCTTAGGCAAGCCTGCCATTTCGGCGATGCCGCCTGCGTTGTCCGTCACCGGGCCGAACGCGTCGAGGGCCACGACCATGCCAGCCAGACCGATCATGGTCGTGGTGGCAATCGCGGTGCCATAAAGGCCAGCGAGGTTATAGGTCGAAAGAATGCCGAACACGATCACGAGCGTCGGCAGTGCTGTCGACTCGAGCGAAACGGCCAGACCCTGGATCACGTTCGTGCCGTGGCCGGTGACCGACGCTTGGCTGATCGAACGCACAGGGCGATAGCCGATGCCGGTGTAGTATTCCGTGATCCACACGATGAGACCGGTCACGGCAAGCCCGACCAGTGCGCAGTAAAACAGGTTCATGCCCGTGATGGCCATGCCATTGGCAGTACCAATGGTGCCAAAGCCGCCGAGCACGGTCTGGGTGGTGAAGTAGATCGCCGGGATCGACAGCACACCAGCGGCGATGATGCCCTTATAGAGCGCGCCCATGATCGAGCCGTTCGAGCCCAGGCGCACGAAGTATGTGCCGATGATCGACGTGACGGTGCACACCGCGCAGATCGCGAGGGGATACATCATCATTTTGCCAAGCACGCCGGCCTGTTCGCCAAAGAAGATCGACGCGAGAACCATCGTCGCAACCACCGTCACGGCGTACGTTTCGAACAAGTCGGCAGCCATACCGGCGCAATCGCCGACGTTGTCGCCAACGTTGTCGGCAATGGTGGCCGGATTGCGTGGATCGTCTTCTGGAATGCCAGCTTCAACCTTGCCGACGAGATCGCCGCCGACGTCGGCGCCTTTGGTGAAAATCCCGCCGCCCAGACGGGCAAAGATCGAGATCAGCGACGCACCAAACCCGAGCGCCACAAGGCTATCGACAACTTCGCGCGAGTTGGGCTTGAGGGCCAGCGGTCCGATGAGGATGAAATAGTAGATCGCAACGCCCAGCAGCGCGAGACCGGCAACCAGCATGCCGGTGACGGCGCCAGCTTCGAAGGCCATCTTGAGGCCGCCAGCAAGCGACTTCGATGCGGCCTGCGCGGTTCGCACGTTAGCGCGCACGGAGACGTTCATGCCGATATAGCCAGCCAGCGCCGAAAGAATCGCGCCGATTGCAAATCCGATGGCCACTTTGGAGCCGAGCAGTGCAAACGCAAGCCCGAAGATGAAAACGCCGACGACACCGATCGTCGTATATTGGCGGTTGAGGTATGCCGAAGCACCTTCGCGGATCGCGCCCGCGATTTCCTGCATCCGCGCATTCCCAGCATCGGCAGCCATAACGTTGCGGCCGGTGATCAGAGCGTAAAGCACGGCCAACAGCCCGCACCCCACGATCCCCCACATGATTTGATCCATTCGAACAGTCCCCTTCCCAAATTATTTTAACGCTCTAGCGGCGTCTCAGATGACAAACGAAACGTGGCCCCTGAACGCATCCAGCAGCGCATTGCCCACGCAATCCGGTTGACCCGCGTTCTGGCCGGAATTCGCAACACGAGACGCACAAAGGCACACTTGTGGCCGCAGCGGCAAACAACCGCCCTGCCCACGTTTCTGGTCTTTAGATCAAGACTCGGACCCGGGCCATGCAAAAGAATGCAACGCGCCTCAATTATGTCAAAAAGTATGAGGCCGCTTCCGCCTGTGTGACGGAAACGGCCCCATTTTGTGATCTAGATCAAGCCGCCGGGCACAAAGTCGACCGCGTGCGTTGGCAGCCCGGTTTACCAGCGGTGCCCACGGTAACGTGGTCCGATGTGCAGCGAGAACCCAGGGAAGCCACCGTAAATTCCATAGGACCGGTGGCGGGGGTAGCCATAACGGGGACCGTAGCCGTAGTAATTTCCGTACCCATAATGACGAGGCGCATAACTCCAATAACGTTTGTGGCGATGATGCCGACGGTAGCCAACGTTTTCGATGGCGTCTGCACTCTGTGAGGTGGCGGCCTTGGGCACGGCCTGCAACGGCGCCGCTTGGGCAGGTAGAAAAGCCATCAATCCCAAACCGATGGCAGTGATAACGGTCGCAAGAAGAGTGCGCATTCTGCGGCTCCTTTTGATCTGCTGGCCCGGTGGATTATTCCTCCGTGCTAAGCCAGAAGAGATAACAACAGCAAAGAGTTGGCGCTATTGTGTGGCAATACGCGCCAGCCCCGACGATAGTTTCACTCACGCCAGCTTCAAATTATCATGAACTGCACCGCGTCACGCGCTATCAGTGCCGACATCGTATCACTCTGCGTCCATGCAGATGGAACCAACAAACGCGAAAAAGGGGGATCACCTTGGAAACAGATTTTCTTAAGGCGGCCGGTGCCAATGCGGCTTTGCAGGCGCTGGCCAAATCCTATGACATCACACCCGCGCAGCTCGAAGCAATCATCGCCTCCGTGTTACCAGCCTTTACCAACAGCATCGAGCGCAACACCTTGTCGCGTGGTGGCTTGTCCGATCTCGTTGCCGAAATCGGCCGCCCTCAGCACGCCCTGATTCTCAAAGATCCCGCCCGCGCCGTATCGCCCGAAGCCCAGCAAGCAGGCATCGGCGCGCTCGATAATCTGTTTGGCAACAAAGCGAAAAGCCGCTCGCTTGCGGCCCAGGCGGCGTCTTCGTCAGGCGTCCAGCAGGCGATCATTCAAAAGCTGCTGCCGATCCTGGCTTCGCTTGTCATGGCGGCGCTGTCCAAGCAAGGCGGCCTTGGCGACATCATGAAAAGGCTGCCTGATATCCTCGGCGGCAACCCCGCAGGCGCTCCCGAGCCCGCGCCGTCGCGACGCCGCCAGTCCCGGTCCGAGCCGGAAGAACCAGCCTGGCCACAGCAAGGGCCACAAGGCTCCGATCTTGGCGGCATCGGCGATATCCTCTCGAAAATCCCCGGCATGCCGGGCCACCAGCCCCAAACGCAACCCAAGGCTCAATCGCCCTGGGGCGGCGCCGGAGGCTCTACAACGCAGCTACCCCAGCCCTCCAGCGAGACGGACTTCGGCGGTGCCGGCGGCGGCTTCGGCGGATCGCCCTTGCCCATCCCCGGCGACCGCATACCGGGCATCAATGCGCCCGGCGGTGCACCAGACAACAATCAATACGGCAATCTTCCCGACATCATCCGGCGCGGTGGCCAATCGGTCGATGGCAACGATCTGGGCCGCGCGGTACGCGAAAAGATCGGCACAACGCTCGGCTTCCCCAGCACCGGCATCGTCGGCTGGATCATCCGGTTCATCGTCTTGCGCTGGGGCTGGGGCCTGCTGCGCAGCATCCTGAGCCGCGTCCTGACAGGCCGCTGAAAGCAAAATTGGGCCGGAGACGCGCGTCTCCGGCCCAATTTTTTCTTTTGCTGCAAGCCTACTTGCAGGGCGTCGCGTTAAGATCGCAGGTCCAGTTCCCACCCGACCCGCTGCACGACATCGACTTCTTCACCGCTTTACCGAGCTTGGCCCAGTCGGAGCCATATTCCCAAGCCGTAAATCCAGCCCAGCTTTTGATGGCCTGCATTTCGGCGATCTTGCGGGTCGCACCCGACCCATTGCCGGCATGCGAGTGATCGACAAAACACAACTTCCCGCCAACCCGCATTGTCGCATGCAGCGCAGTTGCAACACCTGTGTCGTCGGCAAGTGCGGCCGGAGCCTGACCCGCCAGAATCGCAACGGCAAATGCCGCCGTAAAAATCGTTTTGAGCGTCATCGCGATCCTCAGTAAAAAGCACATTTGTCCAGCGTTCAGAATGCCCGATTCACAAACCATTCTCGATGCTTACGCGCAATAACACGCAAAAAAGTGAACCCTTGCGGCAATTGCGGCACACTCAGCCGCGTTGATCATGATCTCGATCAAACGAAACCATCATTTGACGCCAATGACGCCGATCTCCACCAGCATCCGCGGGTCGACGAGTTTAGCTTCCACGCACGCGCGAACGGGCGCGTTGGCTTCCCCGCCGACCCACGCGATCCAAACCTCGTTCATGGCCTCGCGATGGCGAATGTCGTTGAGCCAGATGGTCGCCGAAATGATATTGGCTTTTGTCGTTCCAGCCAGCGCTAACACGCGGTCGATTTCCGCCAGCACCTCTGCCGTTTGCCCTTTGATATCCTGCGATAAGTCGGCCGGCACGATCCCCGCCGTGTGAACAAATCCGTTCGCTTCGACAGCCTTGGAATAAACTTTCGTGCTTTCGTGACGTTTGATTGGCATGACTTGCGCCTGTGGTTGGAGATTGAGAGGACGCGGGTGTACGCAAAGCGTCGACCTATCCGCGCGCTCTAGCAGAGGCAGCCAATCCCGTCCACATATCCGCCTATCTTCGACAGGGCACCGCGTCGTGCGCCAAAACCCATGGCCCAAAAAGTGTGCAATTCGCAACGCAATGTCCTGATTTGACCCCCAACTCCGGTATAAGTCCCAGTACGCGTCCCACGCCCCAAGGACCTCGATCGACCGCATGCGCACATTACTCCTATCGCTGCTTCTTGTTGCAGCCGCCCTTTGGATGGGCATCATCATATCAGAGCGCATGCCGGTCCCCCCTTCAGTGCTTCCCGCGCGCACTGGCCCCGCTCTCGCCGATGCCAAAACCTGGGGTTACCAATTACAGAAGTTCAGGGCCTCCCAGGTCCCGCGCGAAATCGACATGCTGGTGGTCGACTATACGAACGCAGGCGGCTTTATGGGCACTGCCGCAAAGTCGGACGTTGATCGGCTTCGCATCCGTCCAGACCGCCCGCCGCGCATCGTGCTATGCTACCTCTCGATCGGCGAGGCCGAAAACTACCGGCCCTATTGGCGCCGCAGCTGGTCGGTCGCCCCGCCTGCTTGGCTAGGCCCTGAAAATGCGGCCTGGAAGGGTAATTTCCCTGTTCGCTACTGGGACCGGGACTGGCAAAACATCATCGTCGGCACGGCGACCGTGTCCCCAACGGTTTGGGACCGCATTCTCGCGGCAGTTTTTTCCCCGCCCAAGCCCTACATCGACCAGATCATTGATGCGGGCTTTGACGGCATCTACCTCGACCGGGTCGACGCCTATGAAAAGCCGCTCGACCGCCGCCCCACGGCAAAATCTGACATGGTGAGCTTCGTCGAGACCATCTCGACGTACGCCAAGACGCGCCGCCCCGGGTTCCTCGTCGTGCCACAGAATGGCGAAAGCCTGCTCGCCGCCCCCCGCTATCGTCGGGCAATCGACGCCGTCGCGAAGGAAGACTTGCTCTATGGTGAGGCCGGCGACGGCATCAAAAACCCGGAAGCGGACGTCAAGTATTCCACAGCCTATCTAAACCGCGTGAAGTCAGAAGGCCGCCCCGTTTTCGTCGTCGAATATCTGGCCAGCGAAGCCGATCGCGCTGCCGCCGCCGACGAATTGCGCAGGCTCGGGTATGTCGCCGTCTTCACCGAACGCGGCTTGGCAACACCCCCCGTCGTACCCGCGCTGGCAACAAAACCAAGCCCGTAACGCGCTCTAGCGCTTGACCAAAGCCCCGCGAAACGGACACAAAGGGCCAAACCGGTCTCAATCACGCCGACCGGCCCCTCGCGAGAACTCACATGGCTGGCCATAGCGCTTATAAAAACATCATGCACAAGAAGGGCCGCAAAGATGCGGTCCGTGCCAAAGTTTTCACCAAAATCGGTCGCGAAATCTCGGTCGCAGCCAAAATGGGCGGCCCCGACCCGGACATGAACCCGCGCCTGCGTTTGGCGCTCAAAGATGCCCGCGCCGAAAACATGCCGCGCGAAAACATCGACCGCGCCATCAAGAAGGCAACCAGCCCCGACACCGAAGCCTTCAAGACCGTCCGTTACGAGGGCTATGGCCCCGGCGGCATCGCCGTGATCGTCGAAGCCCTCACCGACAACCCCAATCGCACCGCCCCCGTCGTCCGCGCGGCCTTCGCAAAGCACGGCGGCAATCTCGGTTCGACCGGCTCGGTCTCCCATCAGTTCGCCCACGTCGGAGAAATCACCTACAAGCTCACCGCTGGCACCCCAGATGCGATGATGGAAGCAGCGATTGAATGTGGCGCCGACGATGTCGTCTCAGATGACACAGGCCACGTGATCGTCTGTGGCTTTGACAGTCTGGGCACGGTCGCTGGAGAACTCGAAAAGAAGCTCGGCGACGCCGTCAGCGTGAAAGCCGTCTGGAAGCCGAACTTGACGAGCGAAGTCACGCTGGACAATGCCGAATCGATCATGAAGTTGATCGCGATGCTCGAAGACGATGACGACGTCCAGAACGTGTTCGCAAACTTCGAACTTACCGACGAAGTCCTCAAAAACCTCACCGCAGCCTGAAGCCTTCCCGCAGGGTTCCCCCGCCCCTGTCATCCAGGGCCAGTCCAAAAATCGTAGGGTGCAATAGCGCAGCGTATTGCACCGTGCCACGCCGTGAGACCCACGACCCTCTCACTGTCATCCCGGGCCAGCGAGGCGCAGCCGAGCGCCAGACCCGGGACCCAGACATGAACGCCGCAGGCTCATTCTCAACTACCATTAGCCGCCTGCCACAACGCCGCTCGGCATGGGGCACGACACGCCGGTCCCGCCCAGTCCGCAATAACCGTGTGGCACCTTCGCCAGATATTGCTGATGATAGGCTTCAGCGAAATAGAATGCAGGTGCGGGCAAAATCTCGGTCGTGATTGCGCCAAAACCTCGCGCGCTCAACGCCGTATTATAGGCATCCCGCGAAGCGATTGCCGCCGACTGCTGGCCCGGCGTCGTCGTGTAAATCCCCGAGCGATATTGCGTGCCGACGTCATTGCCCTGGCGCATCCCCATCGTCGGATTGTGACTTTCCCAGAACGTCTTGAGCAACTCGGTAAACGCCACCTCTCCTGGCCGATAAACCACCAGCACGACCTCGTTATGCCCGGTCCGCCCGGTGCAAACTTCCTCATAGGTCGGGTGCGGCGTCATCCCGGCGGCATACCCGACCGCCGTGATCCAGATGCCCTTAGGCTGTTGCCAGAATTTGCGCTCCGCCCCCCAAAAGCAGCCAAGCCCGAACAGCACGCGCTCTGTGTCTTGGGGGTAAGGGCCCGTCAGCGGGCGTGAGAAAATGTAATGTTCCGCCGCTGTTGCTATTGGGTCGGCACGGCCCGGCAATGCGGTTGCCTCCGTTGGCATTTGGACTTTTTTGCTTGAAAACAGCATCGTGCACCTCTTGGAATTTACCGTGCCGGTCACCGTCGCAACGTTGCCCGCAATCGTATATAAGAACCGCACACAACGATTTCGAATGCCCGGCATGACACCATACGCGGTCGAGGGCCGCAATGTTTCCGCAAAGCCGGAAGTCTCAAACCCCGGCTGGCGACAGACAATCCACCCAATGATGGAAAATGCGCCATGACGACCGCAGCAGCCTCCACCTCCGCCGATCTGGCAGCCCCCCAAAAAACCGCCCAAAATTTCCACCATGATCACGCCGAGGAGCGCCATCTTTTCGCAGCGAGCGGCGCTCGCAAGACCCTGATATGCTTCATTTTCCTGATGCTATTGCCGTTTTATGCTTCGCTGCCGTTCATGCTCGCCATGCGCATATCCCGCGGCTTGGTCGCCGATTCGATCGGGCTCGGCATTCTGGCGCTTGCTTTCACCGGGCTGATGTTCTGGCTGCTCATCATCATGATGTTTTCGCTTCGCGCGCGGGTACAACTGGGCGAAAAAGATGTCTTCCTCACCCTGCCCGCCGGTCGCGGCCCCACGCCGATGCTGAACTATAAGAGCTACAAACTGCACTATGCCGACATTGCGTCCGTCGAAACCCGCCGCGAAATTTATGGGGGAGCGTTCGTCCCGGTCATGATGCAGGGCGCGCGCCTGATCATGAAAGACGGCTCCATCATAAAACTTGGCTATGACGCCGAGCATAACAACGACCAAGCCTTCCCATATGCTGAAATCGCCAGCGCAATCGCCCGCCACGCTGGCGTCCCTGTTCTCGACCGGGGCCACGTTCGCCGCTCTTATGCCTCCAAGATGCTGGGCTTCATCGCCCCTGCCGATGCAGCCGTCACGCAAGAGGAGATCGCAGCCGTCAACGCCGGCCACAATCGCTTCATCTTAGTCCTGACGATCGCCCTGTCGGCGTTGGTCGCGATAGGCTTGGCAAAAGATCTGCTCAACCCGCCGAGTTCTGAGACAGCCGTCATCGAGGGCGTCGAAAAACCCAAGAAGCAATGAGCACTGCAACGCTCATTGAGCGAAAGACGCATTAGTTTGCAAAAATATTGACCCGGTGCCGTCGCCGCCCAAGGTACCCAAACAGCAGTCCACCGAGCGCAAAAAACACAAACGTCGGCATCCGCAGCGGAGTTGAAAACGCATCCCAAACCCACGGCCTCGCCCGCTTGACAATAAACGATCGCGTGGCCTCGAACGAGCTTGGCGTCACCTGCTGCCAATGTTGCGAAACGGCCGTCGGACGGATCCGCTGTGAGCCGTCCATCGTCGCCATACCCATGTCGGAGGCAAGCGCCACCGCAGCCACGATGAAGCAAACCCCGGCAAGCCCGCGCAGCGTCGGAATAGCGATCGTCGCAGCAATCCCGCCGATGCCGCTGAGCAACGGCATGATCAGCGTGTGAAAGGCCATCGAAATCGAACTGATCAACCAAGAAATGAACGATCTCATCGCGTCGCGTCCTATGGTGCTGCGGTCCGGCGGGAACCACTGTCTGGTGAGCCGCCATCCAAAGCAAGTGCGCATCAGCCATTGTCGGCAAGAATAGTACACAATGGCGTCGTACAGAAGCTTGCACGCCGCTTCGTTCGGTCTATAAGTGCGCGCTTGGACGCGTGCTGGCACGCTGTCCGTTCGTGCTGGAGAGGTGGCCGAGTGGCTGAAGGCGCACGCCTGGAACGCGTGTGGACGTTAACGCGTCTCGTGGGTTCGAATCCCACCCTCTCCGCCAAAACTTTCGCAGAATCGGGACGTGCCGCAGGCAGCTTCTAACGCCTGTCGGCCCATTCCGGGAAGCCTACATCTCGATCTTGTTCGATCCCAACAGAAAACGCATCCTCAGAAAGACCCCAGCGGTTCCCAGAATGGGTAACGCGTCATCGGTATATTCTGCCCCTCGAAACGGGTTGCCGGTGTAGACCAGACACCCTTCGTGGAAGTCGGCGTAGGCTGAAGCCGGGCAAAAGTTTGGGTCGAAGATTCCCCGCGTTTCAGCCCAAAGGTAACCAGCCGAATGGGCAGCGCAGTCAATCCTGCAGTCCAATCCGCCAAACCTTTGGCTCGCGGCCTCTGCGCCCGATGCCGCAACAACCATCGCCAAAAGGAAAAGACTGAACCTAAAGCGAGCCATTTAAGCCTCCAGGACGTGCCATAGTTCAGCGCACAACATCGGAGCGTTCCGCCGTCTTTGTGGTTGGCGGGGCACAAGATGAGCCGTTCGGATAACAGGGTCGGGCGACAGCACAGCGCATCCATCGCAGACCGCGCGGGGCTGCAAACTTACGGGCGCGGCATGACCACGACGCGGACGACCCTGCCAACATCGCCGGTTGTCTCCTCGACAGCCACGACGGCCTGGTCGCCAAATCCCACGGGCACATCCATGTTGCTAATGGAGGGCAGCGCAGTAAATGAGGCTGCCTCGCCCTGAGGTTCAAAGTCAGCCCTGCACCGCAATCCAGCGTCGGCCGACGCGGGCCAATCGCCAATAGGTTGGCAGCGCACCCCGACGCGCACGGGGATCTCAGACGCAACCGGTGCGATGGCTGCAACGTCGCCGATTCGGGCGTCATTGTCCTGCCCAGCGGCACCGGGCGCCTGCACTAAGATGCAGGCCAAGACCGGCGCCAATACCGCCCATCGAAATTTCATGTCCTGCCCCTTTGCATAAACGTCGCTAAAGCGCTCCCCGGAATAGGGATTTTTTGTTTTCTCGAAAGAGGCATGGCAGCCCGAAGGCCTAAGGTTTACTTTTTGAAGAATTCAAAGCGGACAAACCCCAAGCTTGCAAACAAGGCTCCCAGCCCCGCGACCGGGCGCTAGCCGTTGTCTTTCACGTGACCGTTGGAGATGTCCGGCCGTGAGAGTGTCAATCGGCATAGCGCCCAAACATATATTGCCAAAACGTGGTTAAATTTGTCTAAATATGTTTTTATATTTTTAAACCCAAAGTCCAAGCGGCTGGCACGAGGCCGCGCACCCCGCCGATGCAGCCCGGTCTCAAAAGCCGAGCGCCATCTTCATGCCGATTAGACCCACGACGGAGACCACCAGCCTTCTCAAGAAGGGTGCCGAAAGCCGTGTTTGAATGGCGGTCCCGATTGCCACGCCTGCAAGGGCCGGCACCATCGACAGGACCGACATCTGCAACAGTCCAACGTCGACGAGGCTCGACGCAAACAAGGCCCCACTCAGCGCTGTCGTGAGGATGAGGACCCCCAGATTGATTGCTTGAATTGAAAGTTTCGGGTCAATGCCCAGCGACAGCATATAAGGCACGAGCGGGATCACCTGCGACCCGGTCAGACCAGTCAGTAAACCGGTGGTCAACCCGACCGGAATGCGAAGGTGGCGTGCAGCGTCTGGAGATAATCTTAGAGCAGGCTTTGTAAGAGAGAGCACGGCATAGATCATCAAAAGAACGCCGAGCAGGCACACAGCCGCTTTGGCATCAATGGATGCAAGCAAAAGCACGCCGACAGCGATTCCAGGTATCATTCCAAGATATAACGGGTAAAACCGTCCAATGACATTCCTCAGGTCGCCTGAGAAAACCGCCATGGAAAAATTTGTCGCAAACGTCGGCGCGAGGATCAACGCCATGGCTGCTTTCAGCCCCACGACCGAAGCGAGTATCGGAAGCGCGCACGTCGCATAGCCGATGCCGGTCGCGCCTTTTACGATACCGGCTGCGAGTAATCCCAGAACGACCAGCAAAATATTCTCAAAATTCAAGGGCGCCAGCTTTTTTGCAAAATTGATTGTAGTGTTGTGCAACCATTACTCGATACCACGCCGCGGGGAAAGCAAATGTCGACACCGGTCCACTAGGCAATGTGCCAGTCCAAGGCATTACACGCGTCTCCAGCAACATTATTCGCAAGTAACGCTCTGACCGACGTGATGCTAGGCTGATTGACGGCCTCGACTTTCGGTTTGAGATTCGCTAATTCAAACGCAAAATCCCGCGCAAGAACTTGCGCTTCTAGAACGCTGACAGCTTCAAAGCGAAGATCCTGGCCGACAGAGGTTTGCGCAAACCTGCCAATATCGGAACTGATAATAGTGGCAATCTTTGGATAACCGCCGATTGTCCCGCGATCGCGCAACACAGCAATCGGCTGGCCGCTTCCAGAAATCTGGATGTGACCCGTAACGATTCCATCAGAAACGATATCGAACCCTTTTTTGAATTCGACGCGCGGACCATCCAAAATATATGCCATCCGATTTGACGCGTGAGATACGGTCCATGCGCCAGCCAGGAAGGCCTGCACAACCTCGTCTGAAAAATAATCCAATTGTGGCCCAAGGACGAGTCTGATTGGGAGGCTGCTCCGCTTCGCAAGCCGCAGTCGACGTTCCAGCTGTCCCCCCGTAGCTGCGAGGACGGCCACCCGATCATCGTTGCGAAAGACCCAGGAGTTACGGTTGCTCTGCCCGTCCAAGTCCTTTGGTGGCGTCTGCGCTTCATCGCGCCCGTGAAGCCCGCCCTGAACCGAAAGGTAGGTGTATTGGCCCTCGCGTGCGCCGCGAACGCTGACGATCTCGCCATCCGTAACATGCAGCGACGTGCCCCGGTCCACCGCACGGTCGTCGATGTAAATGTCCCGGTCAGCGCCAGCAAATGCGATGCGGATGGGCCCGCCCATGACGCGAAACCGCGCTGGCAGCGGTCCAATTTCAATGGCGGCGGCCCCGGCAGGCTGTCCGGTTAAAGCATTGCTTTCGCCCAGAGCGTAACGGTCCATCGCGCCGCCGGGGGCGATCCCGTATCGCTGCGACCCATAACGGCCCAACCCTTGGATGCTGGAAATTCCCGCATCGATGACCGCGAGCGTTGGCATCAGCACACCCTCTCCAGCAAGTCTGCCCCGGCCAGACCCGCACACTTCATCTCCCGCCACTCGTGTGGAGCTATTGGGTAGAAGCGTATTTTATCGCCCGGTTCGATGGCAAAGTGCGGGCCCGCCCCATCCTGAAAGGTCGGGATCGGCGTGCGGCCAATCCAGTGCCACCCGCTTGGGCCTTCCACCGCATGGACGGCGCATTGGCCTGCAGCGATCGAGATCGTTCCCGCAGGCGCGCCTTGCCGCGGCTTTGCACAGCGCGGCAAAGATAAAGCAGGATCAATCCCCCCGAGGTAGGCAAACCCTGGCATGAAGCCCAGCATAAAGACCCTATACTCGGGTAATGTGTGTGCATCTATCAACTGGTTTCGCGTGAGCCCCAGTTGGCCGCAGACCCGATCGACGTCGATGCCGAATTCAGCCTCGTAACACACCGGTATTTTCAATTGGCGACCCACGGCCTTGGGCTGGGCCTCGTCGGTCGCCAAAGAAAGCGCATGCCCCACCACCCGATCATAAGACACCTCTACGGGATCGTAGTGGATCATGAGCGCCCGGTAGGTTGGCACTGTCTCCATAATTCCCAAAAGGGGTGTGGCGGAAAGTGACGCATCCAGGGCGAGCACACGATCGTTGATCGAAATGTCAATTCGATCGCCGAATTCAATTGAGACACCACTGTCGCCACATGCGAGCGCGCGTGGATACGTCGAATGAGCTAACGCCATAAGCCGCACCCCGGATCAAACTGCGATCTCTGCGGTCTCGCAAGTCTCTGCCGGACGAGTGACCGTTTCGAGGCAATCAACAAACCACGGCTTGACGCTGATCCCTTTGCGCATGGAATACATATAAAAAACCGGCAGCATATCAGGAAAAAGTTCCCTGAATTGCGAATTGTTAAAGGTGACGAAGACAGAGTGGGGGAAATGCAGCTCAACCGCTTGCTTTTCAACCATATTCATATCGTAATACTGCGCGGCACCATCCAAAACCGCACCCTCCCCACGAAACCACTTCTCGGCGCAGGGTGCCAGTTTATTCAACAGCCCGGGTGGCGCTTTGGAGGCGACTGTGACGACATGATCTTTCTGGCTATCCACAATGCCACTCAGGTACCGCAGACTGAAATCATACGGCGACGCTGATGCTGCCAAGTCCGTGAAATAGCGTTCAACATCGCTGGCATTGTGACCATTGTGCAGGGCGTGCGTATCGGTCGCGATGAGTGTGAAATGCGCGCCAGGCGGATACTCAGCCCGAATACGCTCACCCATGTGAGACAGAAAGCTAAGACAGGCGCGCTCTGGATCGGCAACCGTGGAGCGCGGTCCCCTCCCCCAGTAGAGCACGAAATGGATCGGAGCCGACCGCGTCACTGCACGTTCGACAGATCTGAGCAACTCCGCCGGCTCAGTGGGCTGCTGACGCTTGAAGGCCCAGGTATTGAAGGATTGTAAAATCTTTTTGGAAAGTTTCTTTATCTCTGCCTGACAAGTGACATGGGTTTCTTTAACACTGACTGTTGTATGCGAAACACTACTCACTTGCACTGGAACACTCCGTAACACACAATACCGCAATAGTTCGCATTGCTACCGGGGAGGCTTCAAAATGTCAACGTTAGGTTAAGTAATATTACGTATTATTTTCTAATGTGTTCAAAAGTATTGATGTGTCGGGCGAATCTCCGGCGTTGTTGACCCTGGGTACGTAGGGCCGACACGTCGGCATGGTCATCGCAGGGAAATGAAGGGTTGGTGGGGCGATGGGTGTGATCCGTAGGGTGTTGGCCGGGGCCGACAGATGCTCGTCAACGCTCCGGAGTTGGATGCGCTCGGCCGTGCTCCTGGTCGCGCTCCTTCTGGTCGTTGGTATCTGGGTGGGAGTAGTCGTTGCCGATCAGATGTTTATGGCCAGACACATGCTTGTCGCCAAGCAGAATGCGGCCAATGTCGCCCACGTCTTCGAGGAGCATGTGGCCCGGGTCATCAGGGAAACGGACAAGTCTCTCTTGTTCCTCCGCGCTGTGTTTGAAGAGAGGCCCGACGATTTCAGCCTCGCGCGATGGACGAGCGACAAGGAATTCAAGTCTGAGCTTGTGGTGCAATATGCCCACATCGGCCCGACGGGGATGATGCTGCAATCCAACGTGGGGCGGACAAAAACAGCAATCGACCTGAGTGACCGCGAGCACTTCCGAGTGCATCTTGATACCGCCGAAGATGCCTTGTTCGTGAGCAAGCCGGTGCTCGGGCGCGCGAGCGGTAAATGGTCCATCCAATTGAGCCGTCGCTTGCGCCGCAGCGACGGTTCCTTTGCCGGCGTTATCGTCGGGTCGATCGACCCTGCGTTCTTGGCGAAATTCTACGAAGGATTCGATCTTGGAAGGCACGATGCGACGATGCTTGTCGGGCTCGACGGTGTCGTGCGAGCCCGACATGGCGACACAATTCAAGTTCTTGGCCATTCAATTGAATTGTCGGCGTTGTTTCAGCATGCTAAATCCCAAAGCAGCGCAGTTCACACAGTGGCAGATCCAATCGATTCCGAAGTGCGCCTATTCGGCATCCGGAAGGTCCCGGGCTACCAATTGATTGTGTTGGCCGGAATCTCCGAGAGAGAAATTTTCAACCAAGCCAGTTTCACCCGTTACTTTTACTTAATAGTAGGCGTCTGCCTCACCGTTCTCGTGGCGCTACTATTCGCCACCATCCATCTGAAGTCGAGGCTCGATCACAAAATGATTGCGTTGTCGATAGAGAAAGATAAGTCGGAGGCAGCCAACCTCGCGAAATCTTCGTTTCTGGCAACCATGAGCCACGAGATACGGACACCCATGAACGCGATTCTGGGTCTGTCGAGTACTCTGATGAATCACCCACTCCCAAAAGATGATCTTCGCCTCGTCACTCTGATCAATCAAGAGGGTGATCGCCTCTTGGTTCTGCTCAATGACATACTCGACTACTCCAAGATGGAATCTGGAAAGCTGCATTTCGAGCATAACGTTTTTGCGATGTCTGAAATCATTTCAAGCGTTGTCGCCATTGCTGGCCCACGAGGACGAGCAAAGGGATTGACGATCAGCACCGATGTCGGTGAGGACCTTCCCCCCCGGGTTGATCGGGGACGCTGGGCGGTTGCGACAGGTATTACTCAACCTCGTATCGAATTCAATTAAGTTTACTGACCGAGGCGAGGTCGGCATTCAAGTGGAGTGCATCGACCAGCGCGATGGCTTTGCGACGATAAAGTGGTCGGTCAACGACACCGGAATCGGGATAGCGCCAGAAAACATATCGAAGTTATTCGGCGACTTCGTTCAGGCCGACGTCTCCATAAGCCGGTCATTCGGAGGTTCAGGACTTGGGCTTTCAATATGTAAGCGCATTATCACCCAAATGGGCGGCACCATTAGCATTAACTCAGCGCCCGATGCCGGGACGACGGTCAGCTTCTATGTAACTTTGCCGATCGGCGACCCGCCACCGGTTCAAGCAGAATCCGTATCCTACGCAGCCGACATCTTCGCCAAGTTCTACCCCGCGTGCGGGAAAACCCTGCGTGTTCTTGTGGTTGACGACAGCCAGATGAACCGATTGGTCGTGAGCGAAATGCTGCAGGAGTTTAACCTCTATATTGATACGGCTGTTGATGGCATCGAGGCCGTGACTGCGGCATCCAAATTCAAGTACGACCTGATCCTGATGGATATGCGTATGCCCGAAATGGATGGCATGGAAGCGACGCGCAAAATCCGCGCCGAGGGTGGAGTCAGCGCTGCGGTCCCCATCATTGCAGTCACCGCCAATGCGTTCTCAGAAGATATCGCAAGCTGCAAGCGGGTCGGGATGGAGGGCTTTGTAACCAAGCCGATACGAAAGAATGTTCTTCTTGATGAGATCATCCGCGTGCTTAATCTGAATTTGAGCAACAATGCGACGGAAGAGATCCTAACTCCCGTCAGCAGTCCGGAAACATCTCTGCCGGAGATCAAATCAGATAAAGAGTTCGATCCGGAAGTGTTTCAGGAATTAAGCAGCGCGCTGGGAAAAAAGAGGGCCGATGAAGCCTTGCGCTTGTTCATCTCTGAAACGACGATGAGAATAAAACGACTTAAGTCACTTTCAGTCGAAGACAAATGTAACGATATATCTAGGGAAGCTCATACCGTTAAGGGTATGGCTGCAACATTCGGATTAGTTTCCCTGGCAGCCTCCGCTGCCGAACTCGAAAAATTGTCGCAAGCCGCGACGCAGCAAGAGATCAATCAATTGATTTCGCGCATGGAGGGCGCCTTCCATATCGGCTGCAATCTTTTAACCCGAGATGAGCTGTGTGCTGCATGATAGCCGGGAATCTCAAAGAGGATCAGGGTTTGAATATACTGCTCGCCGAAGATAACGAGACCTTGGGTTACATAACCACGCAGCAGTTGCAGGATGAGGGGCACACAGTTCATCATGCCGTTGACGGTCAGAAAGCACTTGCTATGGCTTTCACCGAGAGATTCGATGTCATCTTGATGGATATTTCGATGCCGGAGCTTTGCGGTATTGCTGTTACAAAGGCAATCCGCGCTTCGCAGGGTCTCAATCGAGATACCTATATTTTGGCGCTGACCAGCAATGCCTCAGCCGCCGACTTGAAAGCCTACGAGGCCGCCGGAATCAATTCATGTCTGGCCAAGCCAGTTAAAAAGAAGACGCTGATCCAAGCGCTGTCGCTGTCGCTTGGTGTGTGCACCGATAATCCAACGCCAGAGCGTTTGGCCCACTTTCGGCAAGTGCTGGCTCACCCTTTGATCGCAGTATCCAAGATTGGCGAATTCATCGCTGGTCGCCCGCTCCCGCGCGTTCTCAAGACCGTCGAAATCTTCGTATTCGAGCTCGATGAAAGAGCCGAAAAGCTGCGCGCAGCAATCCAACGCGGGGATGCCGATGCTCTGCAGTTTCTTGCCCATTCGCTCATTGGCAGTAGCGAGTTGTTGGGTGCAGGCCGACTTGCTGACATGAGTCGGGCCATCGAAGACGATTTGAAGAGAGGCCACCCGTTCGAGTTGTCGGTGGCCACAGAACTTTTAGCCGCCATGGTGCAAACGGCTGACGTGTTCCGGGCGGTTGAATGTGAAAAGTCGTTGTGGCGCGTTCTCAACACTGCGGACGCCCAGTCCGCACCGATTCACGCTTCATGAGGGGAACGAAAATGCCTAGAATTCTTGTTGTCGAAGATGACGGCGCTTTGCGCTTCGATCTGACCCAAACCATTATGGAATGGGGGTTCGAAACCAAGTCGGCTGCCAGTGCCGTGCAAGGTCTGCGCCTCGTCAAGGATTGGAAGCCACACCTGGTCCTGAGCGATATCTTTATGCCTCATGTCACCGGCTATGAGTTAAAGCAACAAATCAGAAAAATGAATATTCCGGCAACGGAGATGGCTTTTATTTTCATAACACAGCTCCACCATTCGCAGATCGACTTCAGCAGCAGCGATGTTGACCCAAATGAATATATCTCTAAGCCGGTCGACTATCGGATTCTGCGAACTAAAATTGACACAGCGCTTCGTGGAATTAGGTCGTCCCAGCCGATCTGGGGGAAAATGCAGCCCCGTGTGTGTTGACGCGGCTCGATTTAAAACCCATCGTTGACGATGTCCATTCTTGTTCGGCCTCGCCTGGGCAGACAACAGACTAGAGTAGCGGGCACAGGCAATCCAACTTGAGGCGGTGATGGCTAAGGTCCTGATTATAGACGACGATGCGGCGCTTTGTTATGACATGTCGCAGTCGGTTGCCGAGTGGGGACACACCGTGCTGACGGCGGAAACAGCCAGCGGCGGCTTCACCGCGATCGAGGAATGGCGTCCCGACGTTGTCTTGTGCGACTTGAATCTGCCCGATGGATCGGGGATGGACATTATGCGCTTCATCAATTCTATCGGTGTCGAGGCATCGAATGTTACATTTTTGTTTATCTCAACCGAGCCAGCGGCGCGAGCCATCACAGACGCTCTCAATCTCGGGGCCGACGATTATCTGGTGAAACCCATCGACTACGAAGTACTGAAAGCCAGAATCAACGGCCTGTTACGCAAGCAGGAAAAGTACGCAGTCGAACTCGACAATCTATCGGGCGAGACGGCTGCTATAAATGGAGTGAAGTTTGCAGCGATCTTTACAATCGGTTTTTTTGTATTGGGGATCGCGTCTCTCACGCTGATTTACTGGTTTAAGTCCGTTCTGGGGATAAACCTGTTTGATGACGTCCATTTCAAAGACGTTCTGCCATTTTAGCTGCGTCCGCGGCTGCTTGGGGCGTGGGTCATTATCATCCGACCGCAACCCAGCATCGTATTCCGCTTGTTCGGCAGAAACAGTATATCCTGCGGGGTGCTGAATGCAGGCAATCTATAATTTTGGCATGTGATCAATTTTTACTTTGTTCTAACTGATACATTGTTTCTTATTGAACGTGTGTTCTTGATTCTGTTATCGTGCGCGGCGGTGTGCAAATCATGACTTCAGCGTGAGGAGTAAGGTTTGCGTGCACATCGCTCGGTTCGTTCAGGAACTTTTTGATGAACGCTGTATTGCCGATATCCGATGCACTGATGATGCCGACGAGAGATCGCATTCTCGTTGCCGACAGCGATTTTGAATTGCGTCAATCCGTTTGCTTGAGTTTGGCCGATAACGGTTTCTATGTGTTCGAGGCAGCTCATTATTCCGAACTCGGCATCGTTGAAACCGACCGGACGATAAGTCTGGCCGTGGTCGAGCCAGACGGTTTAGGTGGCAACGGAATGCACCTTGTCCGCTTTATCTGCGATCAAGTGGGCCTGCCGCTCATCATTATTTCCCATAAAGGTCGCGCGCTGAATAAGGTCATCGGGCTCGAATTGGGCGCCGACGACTACATGTGTAAGCCAATCGACAATGACGAACTGGTTGCCCGAATTCGCGCAGTCCTGCGCCGGACGCGGCGGCAGCGGCTTCCCGCGCTTGATACTTCCGTGGTTCGCTCCGGCCTGCCAAGGTTCCGTTTTGAAGGATGGGAACTCGACGCCGGGCGTCGAACTCTGGCGTGCCCAAAGGGAATCTTTCTGGAGCTCACATCTACCGAGATAGATTTGTTGGTCATTTTTGCGAAAAATCCTCAGGTCCCATTGTCACGTGAAGTCATCATCGAACGGCTCGGTAAGCGCAGCGACTCTGCTGCAGTCCGCACCATTGATGTCCTGGTCTCGAAATTGCGTCGTAAACTCGAACGCGAGGGCAATGAGATGATCAAGACGGTCCGTGGTTCCGGCTACGTCTTTACGGCGTTAGTGGCAGTAGACTGAGGTCCGACATCCAAAAAACCCCCTGTGGTTTTCAATGGATGGCTAACGGCGGCATGCCCGACGCACGACGGCCCGACACAGTGCGCTAATTCTTCTTACGGCCTGCCGTCTTCGATGTTTTCCGACACCACGAACGACCACCACGGCCCGGCTGCTCCCGTCAGCGTCGCGGCCCAGTACCACGCAGCCACATCCGGCCAGGTCTCGCTGCCGATAGCTGCCCGCACGCCCTCGCAAACGCGCAGGCTCTGACCTTTGCGATCAGCCCGAAGGCAGCTCATCAGCGCCCCCGAAGCCTCCCACCGACCTGGCAACGGCGTGATCTTAAATCCAACGCCGCGTAGGCAGTCCGCAGCCGGATGTAGCCGCCGCGTCGCAGCCGTCACATACCGCACGATGACCTCGCGCTGCCCATCGTGAAATCGCCCGGTCTCACCCGGAAAGTCCCGCGCGAATGCGGCCTCGCGGTCCGAAAGCGCCAGCGCCGTTAAGGCTCGCCCCTCAAACCGCTCGGGCCATCCCGGAAACGACCGATCGGCAAGCCCCCCGCTCTTCGCAGGCCCCTCGAGTACCAGCGGCGCGAGCCCGGCAAATCCCGCCGCCACCATGAATAGGACCTGCGGCCAACGGGGTCTCATGATCTCACCTCGACTGGTTCTAACACCCGCAAAACCCACGCCAGCCCTGCCGCACACATGACAAACGCCACGAGGCCGACGGCCTCGTGCGCCGACGGCGGCAACCCCGCGACCAAGCCCGCCTCGACATAAAACAAGCTCGAAGCCCGCAAGACATTGCCGGCCACGGCCAGCCCGACACCAGCCAGTACCGCCAGCGCCGTCCGCCAGATCGAAAGCCGCAGCGCGATGCTCCCCATCAGCGCGATCAGCACCCCGGCCCACACCATATTGACCCCGCTGCATGGCGCATCGAACTGCACCATCTCGCCCCGCCACACCAGAAATGTCCCTTGCCGTTCGACGCCAAGCCCCTGCGCGCGTAGAATAAAGGCCGTCATCGCCGCCGATATCACGCGAAGCCCATACCCAAACGTCATCTGCAGCGACGGCAACACCGGCAAACTCAACGCGATCAGCGCGTAAAGCGCGACTGGCGGCCAGCGCTGCAATAGCGCCCGATAGAAGCACGCAACCGCCGCGCACACAGCGAGCGCCGCCCGCCCGATCGGTGGTAACGCGGTCGCAAAGCTCAGCCCATAAAGCATCAGCAACCCGATCACATGAAATCCCGGTTGCCAGGGCCCATCAAGCCGTGGGCGAGGGCTTGATGGGGGAGCCGCAGTCATCGCATCGCCGTGCGATGACGCCTCCAAAGTCGGCTTGCCTGAGTAACGCCCCTCCCGCCACGCCAATGCAATCACGAACCCGACGCTCATGGCCAGTGCCGCCGCTTCCTCCGGCGCGAGAATGATCCGCTTGAGATACCAGCGCCACGCATGCCAAGTCGCCGCCATCACAATCGTCAGTGCTAGGATTGCGCGCATCATAGCCCCGATCCTCCGGTGGCGCGCTGCCGCGATGGTCGCCCCATGAGCCAGATCAGCATCATCCCCGCGATGCCGATGAGCGCCCATTCGTGAGGCTCCGGCACGGTCGGCACCGTGGCCTGCCCCACCGGCGTCAAACGGTTCTCGTCGTACTGTTGCTGAGTTTCCAGCACGACCGCCCCGCTGATCGGCGTGATCAGCCGCGCGTGAGCCGCCAGCGCTACGGCCGCAAGCCGCTGCTCCTCGCGCTGCGGTGTCCCGGTCGCTGCCGCCATCATCTCGACGACCTGGTCACGCGTCCAAATCCGAGCGATATGCGCCGAGCCCTCCACCCCCAGTCTGGCGACGTCGGCCAAGTTTGCCTCGCGCCGTTCGATCACGAGGTCCGGCTGCTTGAAGTAAGAAGCTAGGTCTCGCTCGATCCCCTCCACCTTGGGCAATAGCCGTCCCCGCCAGCCCCACGGCACATCGGGCAGCAACCCGTTCGGCCCCGCCGCCACCGCATACATTGCAAGTGCTGGAGCCCGCGCGCCAAGCCGCGACGCGACCTGCTCCAACCGTGCCGTCCCGCCAGCAAACGCCTGCGGTTGCGGCCCATGCACCCATAACAACCGCGAAGGCGTCTCGCTTTCGAGCGCCAGCAGCGCGTCGCTGAGCGCTGCCGTGTTGTCCTGCCCGCCCACGAACGCATGCGACGAGATCATCGCGGCGGCCATACTCTGCCGCTCGGCGGACCACGGTGCCAATGGCAGCCGCACTACCGGATCGCTCGCAATCATGACGCCAGCCCTCGTCCCAATAGGTATCGCCGCAAGCGCACGTGCAATCGCGCCAGCGTCGTGCGCGAGCATCGCCGACCCGTCGATAACGACCATGACGGCACCGGCGGTTTCGGCAGCGTTCGCTTTGACGTCCTGCACCACAGCTGCACCCGCACCGAGCCGGGCGATAGCCGAACCCGCATCCGCGCGTTGCACAACCCCAATCCCTTGCCGCACGCGCGTCAGGCCACCATCGTCGAGTGTCCCGCTCACCCGATGCATATCCGGGCCAATTTCGGTGGCCACTAGCCCGGCTCCCGTCACCGCTAGCGCCGTTTTACTGTCGATCCAGATGGCGTGTCGAACATCCCCCCCGATGTTGAAGTTGCGATCAAAGATGGCTGGCAGCACCAGTCGCCCGGCCGTCGCGCTCGACAAATCCAGCGGTGCCGAAATCCCTAGCTTGAACATGATGGTCCCGCCGTTACGCGGCACCGGGAACGCTTGCGCTAAAACCCGGTCCGCCCCCTTCGTCGTCACCAGCAATGGATCGCGCCGCTGTTGAACGGCGATCTTTTGATAGGCAGCCCGGACTTCGCCGCGCCCGCCGTAAGCCGCCTCGCGCTCCTCGCCATTGATCCACAATGTGGCCCGCGAAACCACCGCACCCGGCGGCAAAGCGAGTTCCAGCCGTGCCTCCCGGTCGACCGCCGATGTATTGGCAAACGCAAACGTCCATTCCAGATAGGCGACGGCATCGTCCCCCGAAATCGAGCCGTCGATTCTTGACGAGGTTAGCGATAGGCCTTTGATCCGCCCGCCGACCTGCGCCCCGCCCAGATCGTCGTCGAACGCAAACTCGTCGGCGCGTCCAAATTGCCCGGCCATCGCCGGAGGGCGAACCGCGTTGAATGCAACGCCATGGACCCGGAAATAAATCTCCCGCGCGACAGCTGGACTGACCAGCGTTTGCCAGCCGGGTCGCGAGAACAATCCGCCTTCGCCCACCGTGACCATCATGCCAAGCGGTCCCGCTGGCCGCCCGTTCGCCCCATAGCAGAGCCTCAGCAACAGGTCGTCATCGCCCAGCATCCGTAATAACGCCACGCCGCGCGACCGTGTGACGGCCTCCCCATCGGCTGCCATCTGCACGCCGATGCGCGTGGCGACCATCGGCACCTCGACGCCGATCATGGCCGCAAGACCAACCCAGATCCCGGCAAACCCTGCCCGTTTCAGCCTCCATGACGGTCGCCTTGCAAGCATCAGCCAAAGCAAGGCACACGCGCAGACCGCCGCCGCAATCGGTGCCAGCGGCAACAATCCAAACCCGTAAAACACCACCGCAAAAATCGCGAGCGGTACGAACGGCACGAACAGCGCGGCGTAAGATAGGGCAATAGCGACCGCCATGCCTGTCCCAAACGCCAGCCAGCGCGCCTCGCGTTCGCGCGCCAAGCCAAACCGCGCCCAAACCGCAAAAATCATCGCTGGCACGAACGCAACCGCCAGCACATGCCAGACGGTCGGCATCGGATCGAACAGCGCCTGCGCACAAATCCGCGACGCGAGTTCAATCGCAATCACCACGGCGGGATAGATCGCTCCAAGCACTAGATATGCTGAACTGATTGCCGGTCGGCCCGCTGTGGCTCTCAAAACGGGCACGAACAAAATCCCTTGAGCCTTCGTCTTGAGATCACTCATGGCAGCATGCTCCTGCGAGGATCGGTTCGACGCTCACGGGCGTCAAGCTCGCCGCAACCCCTGCCGGGCAGCCGCCATACCGCCGGTCGCGCCGGTGGAATTCGGCCAGCGCCGCTTGTAGCTCGCCCGCCGCAAAATCCGGCCAGAGACGCGTCGTGAAGTAAAGTTCGGCGTAAGCGCATTCCCACAGCAGAAAGTCCGACAACCGTTGCTCGCCGCTGGTGCGGATCACCAGATCGACTTCGGCAGCTGCCGTCCCGCACGATAGCGCGCGCTCGAACGCGTCGCGCGTCACCGGGCCTTCGTCAACCGCCCTGCGAACAGCCTCCAGCATCGCCGCGCGCGATGAATAATCGACCGCGATCCGCACATGCAGCCCGGTCCCGGCAGCAGTCGCTGCCTCTGCGGCCTCGATCCTGGCCACGATGTCGGCGCCGAGCCGGTCGCGCCGTCCGATCACTGACAGCCGCACACCTTGATCCGCTAGAACACCCACCTCGCTGGTCAGATATCTGCGCAGCAACCCCATCAGGATTGATACTTCCGCAGGTGGCCGCGACCAGTTGTCTGCCGAGAACGCATAAACCGTCAGCGTCCCGATACCAGCCTCCCCCGCCGCCTCGATCGTCCCGCGTAACGCGGCCACCCCCGCGCGATGGCCTGCCGCTCTTGGCAGCCCACGCAGGCTCGCCCACCGCCCGTTCCCATCCATGATGATTCCAACGTGCAACCGTGTCGTTCTGTCGTCGCAACTACTTTGCATTGCAAAGCTCCTGGTTAAAAAAAAGTAGGTGAGAGCACGGCTATTCGCTCACGCCGAGCCGATCTGACCCTGTGATGTCGTCGCAAAAGCGTCCCGGTCTGCCACCGTCAGGCCGGCTTCAGTTTCATCTTTCGGCCTCCCTCGTTTGCCCGACCAACAGGTCCAGCCACTGCTGCCGCGTCCCGCACAACGCGTTCTAAAACTTCGATGTAATCCAAAAACCTCTGCCGGCCCGCAGCCGTCAGACGGCACGTCGTCAGCGGCCGGTTTTTCTCATATCCCTTGTTGATTTCCACCAACCCCGCCTCCGCCAGCACCTGCAGATGCCGGCTGAGATTGCCGTCCGTCAGTCCGCACAGCGCGCGCAGATCGCCGAATGCCAACCCTTTGGGATGAGCGACCAGCGACGTCATGATCCCCAGCCGCGCCTTCTCGTGAATGACCCGGTCCAGCCCCTCGTATGAAAACGGCGCATCATCTTGCGTTGTCATCGTCGCCTCCAAATGCCGAGTACAGAATGGCCGCCATCAGCAGTTGCCCGACGCCGAACGGAATGCCCATCATCCAAGGCGAAAGCACTTCGGTACGGCTGGCAACGATCAGCGCGGTCATCCCGGCCAGGAAGTACCACGCCCCGCCGATCGCGACCGTGCGCGGTAAAAACCGAACCGACGCAAACAGCCCGACAGACACCAGCATCGACCACAGGCCGGGCAGCATCCACGCCGTCTGCGGCGCAAACTGAAGGATCACGGCCGCAATCGCTGCACCCGCCGCCGCCGCCGGTAAAAAGTGCTCGACCGCGTTCATAATCATGTCGTCGGCAAGCCCGCCGTGGTGCCGCCGCGTCCGCGCGATCATCTCGACGCCGATCAGCGCACACGCCACAAATGCCGTCACGACCCAGGTGCCCGCAAAAACCGCAACATCCCGCCCCGGCTCTGCGATCCACGCGCTCTGTCCCGCAGCGGTCGCAAATGCGAGGACCCCGCTGCCAGCGATCACCGCCGGTCCAAACCCTCGAAACAGCGTGCCCGCTGCCAGATGTTGCCGGATGTCGCCGATTTCGGCCAACGCCTTCTTGAGGTCATCCATGTCGGGATCCCGCCTTAGCTCTGCATTGCAAAGTACGCACTACATTAAAGTCGAGCAAGGCAATTTGAGGGCAATCGTGCAGCGCGGTTAAAGTGTTCGGCGAACGCGAAAACACCTTTCCGTCGCCACCGCGCGCCACGATTGCGCCCGACGATGGTCTCACCGCCCTCTTATCCTGTTCAGTCGTGCGGTGGCGGCGCAAAGCAGTTGCCGCAGCGCACGTTACAGCACTTTAATGGGCCGGGTCGCTGGCGAAAGCGGGCCAGGCTGCACCGACAAACCTTGAAAGACGCCGTCAAAAACAATGCGCTAGGTTATCCCCGCCGTAAGCGGTCGTGCCATCATAGCGCAGATGATGCGAAAGCTATTCCAAAGGGCTGATGGAGCAGTATGATCGTACCCATATATCGTGAAAGATACCGTTGTGCCGGGTGGATGCCGTCCCCGTAGGATCAGGCATCCGTTGTGATCGTCCCTTCAACGCTGAGCAAAGATATATGTCAAAAGATCAAGTCTTCGACCTCTTCGCCCGTTCTTATGATCGCCACAAGCAGACAGAGATAAGCCTGAAGCAGTTCCTCGACGGCTGCCGCACAGACCCTATGTGTTATTCAAGTTCGGCCGAGCGTATGCTCCATGCCATCGGCGAACCGGTCTACGTCGATACCGCGCGCGATGCCCGCTTGGGCCGCATCTTCATGAACCGGACGATTAAAACCTACGCCCCGTTCAAAGACTTCTTCGGCCTCGAAGAAACCATCGAGCGCATCGTTGGCTATTTCCGCTCGGCAGCCCAAGGCCTGGAAGAGCGCAAGCAGATCCTCTACCTGCTTGGCCCAGTCGGTGGCGGCAAATCCTCAATGGCCGAACGCCTAAAAGAACTGATGGAACAGTGCCCCATCTACGTCCTCAAAGCCGGCGACGAGTTGAGCCCGGTGTTTGAAAGCCCGCTGGGGTTGTTCGACCCAGCAACCATGGGCGACAACCTGCGCGAAACCTACAACATCCCAAAGCGTCGCCTGTCGGGCAACATGAGCCCATGGGCCGTCAAGCGTCTGGACGAGTTTGGCGGCGACATTTCCAAGTTCACCGTCGTCAAAATGTACCCCTCCAAACTTCGCCAGACCGGCATCTCCAAGACCGAGCCGGGCGACGACAACAACCAGGACATCTCCTCGCTCGTCGGCAAAGTCGATATCCGCAAGCTTGAGTTCCACAGCCAGAACGACCCCGACGCCTACTCCTACTCGGGCGGCTTGAACCGCACGACGCAAGGGTTGCTCGAATTCGTTGAAATGTTCAAAGCCCCGATCAAGATGCTGCACCCGTTGCTGACCGCAACCCAGGACGGCACCTACGTCGGCACCGAAAACATCGGCGCGTTGCCCTATACTGGCACCATCCTCGCCCACTCCAACGAAAGCGAATGGCAGAGCTTCAAGGCCAACAAGAACAACGAAGCCTTCTTGGACCGCATCTTCGTGGTCACGGTCCCCTACTGCCTGCGCGTGACTGAGGAAAAGCAGATCTACCAAAAGCTGCTGGCCGGCAGCGAGTTGGTCACCGCTCCCTGCGCTCCCGGAACTCTCGAAATCCTCTCGCAGTTCTCCGTCCTGTCTCGCCTGAAAGAGCATGAGAACTCGTCCCTCATGTCCAAAATGCGCGTCTATGACGGCGAAAGCCTGAAGGAGGTCGACCCCCACGCCAAGAGCATCCAGGAATACCACGACGCTGCTGGCGTGACCGAGGGCATGGACGGCATCTCGACCCGCTTTGCCTACAAAATCCTGTCCGAAACGTTCAACTTCGACACCCAGGAAATCGGCGCCGACCCCGTCCACCTGATGTACGTGATCGAACAGGCCGTCCGCCGCGATCAGATGCCCCATGAGCAGGAAGAGCGCTACATCGAGTTCATCAAGGAAGAACTCGCTCCAAAGTATGCCGAGTTCATCGGCAACGAGGTGCAAAAAGCCTACCTCGAGAGCTACAACGACTTCGGCCAGAACCTGTTCGACCGCTATGTCGCCTACGCCGATGCCTGGATCGAAGACCACGACTTCAAGGACCCCGACACCGGCCAGCTCATGAGCCGTCAGGTCTTGGATGCTGAGCTGTCGAAGGTCGAAAAGCCAGCCGGCATCGCAAACCCGAAGGACTTCCGCTACGAAGTCGTCAAGTTCTCGCTTCGGGCCCGCGCCAAGAACGGCGGCAAGAACCCGAGCTGGACGTCCTACGAAAAGATCCGCGACGTGATCGAGCGCCGCATGTTCAGCCAGGTTGAGGAACTGCTCCCGGTTATCAGTTTCGGCGCCAAGAAAGACGGCGAAACCGAAAAGAAACACCAGCAGTTCGTCGAGCGGATGGTCGCTCGCGGATACACCCCGCGCCAGACCCGCCGTCTGGTCGAATGGTACATGCGCGTCAAAAAGTCGAGCTAACCGCACCTCGACTTAGTAAGGGCGCGGGTCCAGGGACTGGTCCCTGGTCGGGGTGTCTGAGGGGCACCCCTGCGATCGTCCAAGCATCTATCAGCGAGGACGTGAATCGCAGGGGCAAAAAAGAGCCCCTCAGCTTCCAAGCCAAAGGCACTGAGCCGGGGGTTTAATGCAGATTACCGACCGTCGACTGAATACAAAAGGCAAGAGCCTTGGCAACCGCCAGCGCTTCATGCGCCGTGCGAAAGCCGAAATCCGGTCGGCCGCGCGCGAAGCGTTGAAAAAGCGCAAAATAACCGAAGTCGAGGGCAGCCAGAAAATCTCGATCTCGACCAAGAGCCTGGGCGAACCATCGTTCGGCCTTGGCAGCGACAGCGGCTCGCGCGATTTCGTCCTCCCCGGCAACAAAGACTTCACCGTCGGCGATACGATCGCCAAACCCCCGAGCGGCGGCGGCAGCGGATCAGGCGCTGGCGACGGTTCGGGCGACGATGATTTTGTTTTCACCCTCACCAAAGAGGAATTCCTCGACCTGTTCTTCGAGGACCTGAAACTGCCAAACCTTGTCAAGGTCCAGCTTAAATCGCTGAAATCTTCCAAACTTGCCCGTGCCGGTTTCACCACCGAAGGTTCGCCCTCCCGCCTCAATCCCGCGCGCACCATGCGCAATTCGCTCGCCCGCCGTTTGGCCCTCAACCGCCCGAGCTTGGAGCGCATCGCCAAGGCCGAAGCCGACCTCGAAGCAGCCGTGGCCCAAACCCCGCCGGACGCGGCCCTCATCGCTGAACTGACCCGTCAGCTCGAACACCTGCGCCATTTGCGCAAAGCCGTCGCCTTCGTCGACCCCATCGACCTGCGCTACAACCGCCACGAGCGCCGTCCCCAGCCCACGACCCAGGCCGTCATGTTCTGCCTGATGGACGTCTCCGCCTCCATGACCGAGCCGCTGAAGGACTTGGCGAAGCGCTTCTTTATGCTGCTGAACGTGTTCTTGACGCGCCACTACCGCGAGGTCGACGTCGTCTTCATCCGCCACACCACCGAAGCCCAGGAGGTCGATCAGTCGACCTTCTTTGAAGCAACCGCGACCGGCGGCACGGTGGTCTCGACCGCACTTGAAGAAATGAAAAAAGTCATCGACGCCCGCTATCCGCCGCGCGACTGGAACATCTACGCAGCCCAAGCCTCCGACGGCCACAACGTCTCCGAAGACATGCACCAGTGCGTGACGTTGTTAGAACAAGACCTCCTGCCGCTGTGCCAGTATTTCGCCTACATTGAAGTCGGCCACCCCGGTTCGAGCTATGGCGGCGAAAGCGTCGTCTGGCGCGGCTACACCCCGTTGGCCAAACGCGTTTCGAAATTCGCCGCCCGGCAGGTGTCGGACGCGGGCGACATCTACCCCGTATTCCGCGACCTGTTCGCGGCTGAAAAATCCACGTCGTGAGAGAGGGCACCCCGTTCCGATGACCGTTTCCGCCCCCGCTGCCGCCCGTGCAACGACCCCCATGTTCGACGGCCCCGAATGGACCTTCGACCTGCTGAAGCGGGCATACGACGAAATCGAAAAAATCGGCGTCGGCGAAATGGGCTTGAACCTGTCGCCCAACGTCATCGAGGTGATCACCGCCGAGCAGATGCTGGACGCGTATTCCTCGATCGGGATGCCGCACATGTACCGGCACTGGTCGTTCGGCAAACATTTCGCCCGCGATGAATCCCAATACCGCAAAGGCCAGCGCCCGCTCGCCTACGAGATCGTCATCAACTGCGACCCCTGCATCAACTACATCATGGAAGAAAACTCCATGACCATGCAGACGCTCGTGCTGGCCCATGCTGCCATGGGCCACAACCACTTCTTCAAAAACAACTACATGTTCCAGGATTGGACGCGGCCGGACGCAATCCTCGACTACCTCGCGTTCGCCAAATCCTACGTCGCCCGCTGCGAAGAACGCCACGGGGCCGAAGCCGTCGAATTGACGCTGGATGCAGCCCACGCGCTGATGTCTCAAGGCGTCAGCCGTCACCCCGGCACCGGCAAAGCGACCTCGCTCGCCCGCGAACGCGAGCGCGAACTGCGCCGCCGCGAATATGAGGAGCAGTCCTTCAACGACCTCTGGCGCACCGTCCCCAAAGGCCAGCCCCTCGCCGACGCCGAAACCCGTGACGCCCCCGGCGACCCAAAGGAAGCCCTTTCGATTGGCCTGCCCGAAGAAAACCTGCTGTACTTCTTGGAAAAATATGCCCCGAAGCTGGAAGGCTGGCAGCGCGAACTCCTCCGCATCGTTCGCATGCTCGCCAACTATTTCTATCCCCAGCGCAACACCAAGCTCATGAACGAAGGCTGCGCCACGTGGACCCACTACCACATCATGCACCGTCTGCACGATAAGGGCCTGCTGACCGATGGCTCGATGCTGGAGTTCCTGCACTCCCATTCCTCCGTCGTCACCCAGCCCGGCTGGAGCGACCGCCGCTATTCAGGTCTCAACCCCTACGCGCTGGGCTTTGCCATGATGCGCGACATCGAGCGCATTACGGTCAACCCCACGTCGGAAGACCGCGAGTGGTTCCCCCAGTTTGCCGGCACCGGCGACGCCATCGCTGTCTTGAAAAACGTCTGGTCCGACTACCGCGACGACAGCTTCATCATGCAGTTCCTGTCGCCCAAGGTGATCCGTGACTTCCGCTTATTTGAAGTCCGCGACAAGTCCACAGCCCCGCTGGTCGAAGTCCGCAACATCCATAATGAACAAGGCTACAAAGACGTCCGCCGCGCACTCTCCCAGCAATACGCCGTTGCAACCCACGATCCCGATCTGCAAGTCGTCGACGCCGACCTGTCCGGCTCCCGGCGTCTCCAGATCGCCCACCGCGTCCGCAATGGCGTCATGCTTGACAAAGTCAGCTGCGAGCGCGTTCTGCTCCACGTGGCCCGTCTTTGGGGCTATCGCGTCAAACTCGTGGAAATAGACAGCATCACAGGCAAAACTCTGCGCGAACATCAATCTCTGCCCATTCCGTAAGGCCACGATGCAAACCTTCCGCCAGCGTATGCAACGCGCTTCAAACTTTGCGAGTCTGCGCCTCGTGCTCGGCATCGTGTTCATCATGCTGCTCGCAGCGTGGTTGAAGCCACCCAGCGTTTTTGTAGCCCTCGGAGGAGTGGCGGTCCTTCTTCAGTATTGGTTGTTGGTCACGAAACTTCGTTGCCCCAAATGCGGCCAATCGGTCCTCGCAGGCCCTGGTGCCAACCGGCGTTTGCGCGTTGAACCCCAGTGCGCGCGCTGCAACCTCGATTTTGAAACCGTCGACGCAGCCCACCCCAGGCTGTCATACCCGGCATAGCAAAGCGCAAGCCCTCGCCTGACCTGAGCTCCAACTCTCATCCCGTCATTGGCAGAGTCCTAGGGTGAGCTTTCGGCCTTTGCCGTGACCGGCCCGTGTTCCAAAATGAGCCCCCGACGTCTCGGTAAGCCCCGGGTAAATAATGTACAAATCCGGGGCTAAAACTTCAAACACGTTTAGATTGAACACATTAGCTGCATCACAACTTTTGCGAGCTATCTTCTGCGATCAGGCGCAAACCGGCAGCGCTGAATGTATGAGCAAGGAAGATCTCGATGCTGCTTGGCTACCTTCTGGAAAGGCTGATAGTTGGGCACGATTGGAAATTCCTGATCGTGGCCGCCCTGCTCTGCGGCTTGGCCATGATCGTTACGCTGCATATTGTAGCGCAGGCCCACGATTTGAGATCGCGGCAGGGCAAAAGCTTACAGCACTTTCTGGCTGGCATCACAGCTGGAACCGGGATCTGGGCCGCACAGTTCATTAGCCTGTTGGCCCACGACCGGATCAGCGGCGGGTCCTTCGATGCGGTCCAAACGAGCCTCGCGCTTGCGGAATGCATCGGCTTAATCACTGTGGGTCTGTGGATTGCAAAAGGCGGGTGGTTTCGCGCGCCGGTGTTCGGCGGACTGGTGATCGGGCTCGCCATCTGGCTGGCACTTCTCGCCAACCTCCAGGCATTCGACACGATAAGAGCTGTCGTGTGGGATTACGAGGCGGCAGGCTCGTCTCTTGCTCTTTGCCTCATTCTATCGGTTGCTGCCCTGACTGTTCAAGACAGGATCCAGGGGATGCTGGGGCATTGGTATACGTGCAGCTTGCTGCTTTCGGCAGTCCTAGCTTCTTATTTCACGACCCTCGCATCGCTTCCGCCAATGTTATCAGAACTGCCTGCCAGTCCTGGCGGTCTCTTGGTCAACCACGCCAACCTTTCAATGAAGGTTGTCATATCAGCGACAGTTCTACTGTTGTTGACGCACGCCCTGGCAGGCGTCATCGCAAATATGCGGACGTTGTTGCCCAACTCCGACAGGCCGCGTAAAGGCCCCTTTCAGATGGCGAAATTCCGGTTCCGCCAAGCGGTCAACGCAACACAGATCCTGCTTCGCAGTCCCATTATCGGCTTTGCGATGGCCCTCATCGCCGTCGTGTGGGGTGCCGCATTCTGGCAGCAAGGAACGGAACGCGAAGCCGATATGCTGGACCTGTCCAACGATGCCCAGAATATGTCCCGGATCATCGGCCAGAACGTGGAGCGAACGGCCAATCACCTCGATACGACCTTAAAATACATTCGCCGCAGCCATGAGCGCTCCGGCTACTCAGCGCCCTGGGCGTCGCTCGTTAGCGATGAATACACCAACAGTGCCCTCACCGTTCAAATCGCTGCAATCGATGTTCATGGCTTCATGATTACGAGTTCGGCGATGCTCTATCCCGATAAGAAAATCGACCTGAGCGATCGCGAGCATTTCCGTGCGTTGCGTGATGCAGAAGGCGATCCGCTCTACATCAGCCAGCCGGTGACAGGCCGAGCCTCAGGCAAAAAATCGGTTCAATTCGCGCGCCGCATCTTCAACAAGGATCGCCAGTTCGACGGTATCCTGGTGGCCTCACTCACCACGGATTACCTGACGACGTCGTTTGGCAATAACAACTTGGGTTCGAACGGCGGCATTGCGTTGTTCGGCGACGACGGCGTCGTGCGGGCGGCTTCGGGTTTGTATGCAAACCTTCTGGGAAAACCGGTTCATGAAATCCCAGTCGAGACTGTGAGCCAACCGTTCAATAACAAATCGCTGACCCGCGTCACTGCAGCGACAGGACTCACCGCCGTCGCAACCCGCCCGATCGTTGGGCATCCTCTCTCCGTCCGCGTCGTGTTGCATGACGCGATGGGCGAAGCCAAGCGCCACACGCGGTGGATGCTGTATGCGATCGGCCTAACGATTGCGACGCTCATGATCCTCTATGTAGCGTCGACGCTGGTCTATCATCACCACATCTTTCAAGCCCGGATCGTGCGTCTCGCACACTTCGATCCCCTCACCAATATTCCCAATCGCACCCAGTTCAATGTGATTGTCGAGCGTGCCTATAAGGATCGCAACGACGCCAGCTTTTTTGCCTTGTTACTCATTGATCTCGACGGATTCAAATTCGTCAACGACACCCACGGCCACCCTCTGGGCGATCAACTGTTAAGGGCCGCAGCTGCCAGATTGAAAGCCAGCCTCCGTCCGTCCGACCATCTCGCCCGTCTGGGTGGCGATGAATTCGCGGTCATTCAGAGCAACGCAAAATCGGATCATGATGCGGTGGCCCTTGCCAGCCGCCTGTGCCGGATCTTGTCCGAACCCTTCGAGATCGAAGGCTTTGCGATCAGCGTTGGAGCCAGTATCGGCATCGCGACCTCCCGAGACGCGCGCGACAGTCGAAGCCTGCTCAAGGCGGCCGACCTCGCGCTATATGAGGCCAAAGCCGCAGGGCGAGGAACCTGCAAACTGTTCGACCAAAAGATCGAAGCAGCCTTTCATGATCGTCGGCGGCTGGAACGCGATCTGCGCATCGGATTGGAACGCGAACAGTTCGTCCTCTATTATCAGCCCATCATCAATATCCAGTCGGGCGAGGTGTCAGGTTACGAAGCTCTCATCCGTTGGAACCACCCCGACCGTGGCCTTCTCGCACCCGGCCACTTCATCGCTGTGGCCGAAGAGAGCGGCCTGATCCTGCCCCTGGGCAAGTGGATCATCAAACAGGCGTGCAACGACGTTGCGGGTTGCCCATCGGGGCTATCGGTTGCCGTCAACTGTTCCGCACTCCAATTCAAATGCGTCGACTTCGTCGACACCGTCAGCGCTGCACTCAGGGATTCGGGGCTGGGTCCCGACCGTCTGGTCCTGGAAATTACGGAGTCGATCCTGATGTCGAAAGATCAGGCGACCTTGTCGCGGTTGAACGAGCTTCGCAAGCTCGGCGTCGGCCTGTCGCTGGACGATTTCGGCACCGGCTATTCTTCCCTGAGCTACGTGATGAGTTACCCGTTCGGCATCCTGAAAATTGACCGCTCGTTCACGTCGCAGCTTTGCCAAGACATTCGCGGCGTGTCCGTCGTCAAGGCGATCTGTGCCCTCGCGGGCAGTCTCGACATGAAAGCTGTGGCTGAAGGCGTCGAAACCCAACAGCAGCTCGAAGCCTTGCGCGCGCTCGGCTGCAACTTTGCGCAAGGGTACTACTTCAGCAAACCCAAGCCAGCGGCTGAAATCCTGATCGCAAAATATGCACATTTCAAACCGGTGGCGGGCGATCCCTGCATGACCCCGCTCACCGCCGAGGCCGCTTAAGTACCCTGGCCTCACCTACCAGACGATCAGTTTGAGCCCGCTCAAGCCGACGATGGTCAAGATGAGGGTTCGTAGCAAGGCCGCAGGCATCTTGGATTGAAGCGACGCGCCGAGCGCGGCACCCGCCAGCGCCGGCAAGATACCAGCGATCGAGGCCCCAATCAGCAAAGGTTCGACGGCCTTAGTGGCGACAAGGCTGACCCCAAGCATCGACGACAAAACCAGCACGCCAATGTTGATCGCCTGGATCGTCTGTCCCGTCGGCATGTGCAGCGCCATCATGTACGGCACGAGCGGGATGACCTGGGCCCCCGTCAGCCCCGTCAACACGCCATTGATGAAGCCAACCGGAAGACGCAACCACCGCGCGGTCTTTTCGTGAAGCGAAAGTTTCGGCATCGCCAGCGCCAGGCCCGCATAGGCGACCATGCTGGCCCCCAACATGCCGATGGCGATGCGCTGATCGACTATCGCCAGCATGACGGCACCAGCGGCAACACCGGGAAGCATGGCGAGATACAACGGCAAAAACGCGCCGACGTTCTCGCGGAACTGACCGCCAGAAAAAGCGAGACTGAAATTGACCGCAAGCGTTGGCGCAATAATGAGCGCCATTGCCGTTTTCAAACCGACGAGGCTTGCGAGCAGCGGCAGTGCAAAGGTCGCGTAGCCGATCCCCGTCGCGCCTTTGACGACCCCGGCAACTGCCATCGCGATTGCCGCAACCAGCCATAGCTCGTGATCCGTCAATTGGCGCGCTCCTCGTCAAGTCCTGGCCGGGTGCCCCCACTTGCGCGCCACGCCATGGCGTCGAAAGCATCTCCCGCGACATTTCCAGATAGCAGCGCCTCTATCGAAACCGCTGGCTCCGAGACGTCGTCGACTTTGGGCTTGATGTTGGCGAGGCGGAACGCAAAGTCGCGCGCAGCGGACTGCGCCTCCAGAACCGAGACCGCTTCAAACTGCACCGTTCCACCGGCGGGCGTCTGGGCGAACCTGCCGATGTCGGCACTGATGATCGTCGCGATCTTGGGGTAGCCGCCGATTGTCCCCCGGTCGCACAGGATAACGACCGGCTGCCCGCTGCCGGCGATCTGGATGTTGCCGGTGACCGTTCCATCCGACACGATGTTGTGACCTTTGGAAAGCGCGACCCGGCCACCGTCCAGCAAAAAGGCCATGCGATTGGCGGCATGAGAAACGGACCATACCGTCGCCAGAAAGCGCGACACGTCCTCGGGTGCGAAATAATCTAGCTGCGGGCCCAGCACCACCCGCACGGGCGCACTCGTCTGGCGCTGCAACCGCAAAATCCGTTCCCGCCGACTGTCGATTGCGGTGTGCAGCGCGATGGTGTCACCCGCTTGCAGGATCCACGAACGCACCGCATCCGGGCCGCTCGCCGCCGTTGGCAAGGCTGAAGAGCGGCTGCATCCGGCGAGACCGCCTTGAAACGACAGATAGGTGAACTGTCCAGCGCGCGCGCCTTTAACCGTGATCGTTGCGTCATCGGGTACGAGGGTTGTCCGCCCGAGGTCGATCAGGCGGCCATCGACGAGCACGTCGCGCTGCGCTCCACTGAACGCAAGCCGGACCGGACCGTTGTGGCTGACGAACCGCGCTGGCAGTGGCCCAATCTCGATGGCAGCCGCCCCTGCGGGTTGGCCCGTGAGCGCGTTGACCTCGGCCAGAGCAAGCCGGTCCATCGCCCCGCCCGGAGCAATGCCATAGCGTTGGGACCCATAGCGTCCCAGTCCCTGAATGCTGGAAGCACCCGCATCCGCAACAGCAAGATCAGGCATTAGCTGTCAACCTCGATGATGGCCTGCCCATCGCGGGCCGCTTGTTTCAGTTCGAGCCACCCGCTCTCCGGGATCGGGCGGAAGCGAATATGGTCGCCGGGTTCGATTGCGAAATGCGGATGCTCGCCGGCGAGGTACGTCTGAACGGGTGTCCGCCCGATCCAGTGCCAACCGCTAGGTCCATCGACCGAGTGGACGGCGCATTGGCCTGCTGCGATTGAAATCGTGCCTGCGGGCGCCCCGTGTCGCGGCTGCGGACGCCGGGGCAGCGATAGCCCGGCATCGAGCCCTCCCAAGTAGGCAAAGCCGGGCTGGAACCCCAACATATAGACGCGGTAATCGGCAGCGGAGTGGCGGGCGACGAAATCGGCGGGGCTAAGTCCGACGCGTCTGGCGACGTCGGGCAAATCGGCGCCGAACTCGCCTTCATAGCAGACCGGGATCGTCAGGCGGCGTCCGCTCGCAGCCGTATAACGATCGTTGCGCGCCAGGGCCAAAGCATGGGCGCTGACCGTTTCGAAGCTGGCGGCGACAGGGTCGTAATGGATCATCAGCGACCGATACGTCGGGACCAGTTCGATCACGCCAGCCGGCAGAGCGATGCTCAAAGCGCGGTCCAGGGCCAGTACGCGTGCATTGATGCCCTCATTGATGGACGAGCCGAACTCGATGCTGACCCCGCTGTCGCCGCACGCTAATGCGCGAGGATAGCCCGTCATAACGCAGGGGCTCTTTCCCGTTCTTGCGTTGCCGCATGCGCACCGATGGCTGGGCGCGGCTCTTTGGAGACCTTGCCGGCTTCAAACCAAGGTTTGACGCTGCTGCCTTTGCGCATCGAATACATGTAAAAGACCGGTAGCCTCTGGGGGAACAACTCTCGAAACTCGTGGCCGTTGAATGTGATGAAAATCGAATCTGGAAACAGCGCTTCGATGGCCCGTTTCTCGATCATGTTCAGCATGAAGTATTGCTTGGCGCCGACTTCGCTGCTGCCTTCACCCCGATACCATTTCGCCGCGCATAGCTTGAGTTTGGCCAGTGTTTCCGGCGTTAGCTGGTCGCGGACTTTGCCGGGTTCGATGTTTGCCGCTCTGACGACGCCGCTGAGCAGACACGTCGGGAAGCCGCGCTCACTGGCCGCCGCTGTCACGTCTGCGAAGTAGGCATTGATGCTCGTTGCGCAGTGTCCGTTGTGCACGGCATGCGTATCGGTCTGAATGAGCGTCATCCGCGTTCCATAAGGATAAGCGGCGTCGACCCGTTTCAGCATTTGAGCGAGAAAGTCGAGGCAGGCGCTTTCCGGCTCACAACTCGATGAGCGCGGACCCTTCCCCCAGTACAGCACGAATTTGAGCGGCGCCTTGTTTGCGGCTGCTGTGGCAATCGTCCTCAACAACAGATCGGGCTCGGTCGGCTGCTCGCGTTTGAACGCCCACGTATTGAATGATTTTAGGACGGTGGCTGGGTTGATGGCGGGGAGACCGGGTGGAGACAGTGCGGCGCCGGTTTTGACGAAAACTCCAGAACTCATTTGGACAACTCCGTAGGGACACGCTCGCGAAAACTGCTGCTGGTCCACAACCAGGCCAGCAACGTAGTAAATATATACCTAAGGTTGTTATTTCAATAGTTAATTGAAGCTGAATATACGAAAGCACAACCGGAGGGCTGGGAGGATTTTTCTGCCTATGTGATTGAAATTTGTTGATTATTAATCAATAATTTGATCGTTTTTGTCGTGAATTGATCGGCGCATTCGATCAAGCAGCCAGGCGCCGGCAACGCATTCTGACTCTTCCTAGGGTTGTGATGCACCCATTCCGGCGCAGACCGCCCTTCACCGAGCGATATCGCCAAGAGTCGCACTGTGAAGACGGTGTATGCCGATCGGGCCATCCGCTCCCATCGCGCGTTCCAGTGCGCGGCGTTGGACGGAACCCAAATCGCAGTCTTGGCTAGCCCATGTTCCGACGACGCCCGAGATGGCGACCAGCCAGTTCAAGCCGCGCTCTATCGTCATCGGTCAGTGAAATGGAAAGGTCGTCTCTCATAACCGTGAGCGCGGCCTCGCAGTGAGTCTGGACCGGCCTCAACACTGGCCCGGTAGCGCATGAACAAAAAAGCTAAGCTGCTGATATCCGGCTTGAACCGGTTGTCGCTCGGCGACGAACCTGACCGTAGCATCGCCGTAACACGCTTTCGCGACACTAGACAGAATGTGCAGCTCGTTTCGAGCGACAGAACCACCAATATCGCCTGATTTCACTGGGATTTATGGATTGGTACCAGCTCTTGGGGTCGAACCAAGGACCTCTAGTTCCACAAACTAGCGCTCTAACCAACTGAGCTAAGCCGGCATACCAAATCAGCGCTTCAAGCTGACTGTTCTGCGACATCCGCCAGAACAGAGGCACGATCTAAGCCCTCTGTCATCCCCGGTCAAGACCTGCCTTGACGCAGTTGCCGGTTCAGGCAAAAAAAGGGGCCCGGCCACCGATGCGGACGAGCCCTTGTGTCTTGAAACGCTGCCAACCTTACTGGGCAAGCCGCAATTGCGTCAGCACTTGCGCAAAACTCTTCAAGGCGGCGTCGAGCTGAGCCGAGTTCGACGCATCGGCGAAATACTGCGGCCCCGGCGTGGCACACGTCTGAAGCGTCTGCTTGGCAACCAATTCCGACCCCGTGTTCCCCAGACCAAATCCGATGGTGAACACCAAGACGCCTTTGTCCTTCATCGCCGTGCACAGTTCCAGCGCCTGCTTTTTCGCCTGATCGTGATGGTAGGACGTATTGAAAATTCCGTCCGTCATCAAAATCACCGCCTTGATGAGCTTGGGCTTGGCACCCTGCGTGTCGGAATAAGGAGCCGGTGCTGCAGCGCCACCCCAAAAGCCGGCGTAATCTTCCGAGATGAGGTTCCATCCCCACTGTGCGCCGATGTGACCGGCCGTGTAGCCGCCGACTTGATAGGCGTTGACAGCATTGATCAGCGCAGTGCGGTCGTCGGTGAGGGGCAAGATAGGTTGCGAGGGGCAATAATAGAGCGCTTGTCCAACGTTACCTTCCGTCGGGTCGATGTCCTTGACCCCGTCGGCCGCCACGTCGAAATAGTTGCCGAAGCTGGGCGCAGTGCCCGTATAGGTCGCCGTTTCCCGCTCTGTGACACACTTGTCGGCGCTGCGGTAGTTCGAGGCTTTCCCGGCATAATTTCCAAGGTTCACGGATGCGGAAAACGGCGCGACACCGATCCGGATCTTGCGGCCAAGCTGCGGAGTTGCAGGGATCAGCGTCTCGGCAAACGATTTGAACGCGGTCTTGAGGCCGTCGATCTTGCGCGGCCCCCCGCCAGAAGGAAAGCCACTCATGGACCCCGTGATATCGAGCGCCATCCCAACTTCGAGGTCCCGCGTGTCAAAGGCCACGGTCGCCGTAACGGGCACCGTCACTTTCTTGAACCCCACCACGCCCATGAACGTCATTGGCACGTCGACAGATGCCGTCACAGTCACGGTTGAGTTTGCCGTGTTCGTGCTCATGGCGGGCACCGGCACGGTTGCATTGACCTTCGCCAGGCCTTTCGCATTCTCGTTGAAATAAGCCGTGGCGATCTGCTCGGCCTGCGCCTGGGTCAGCGTGCCGTCGGTCAAGGCCCGGCCAGCTGAAAGGGCCGCCGAATCCGTGGCTTCGACGAGCGTCCGGCGCGCCATCAGAATGCGGCCATAGTCGAGAGCCAGGCCGGTAACGGACATCAGCACCATCAGCATCAAGCCGAACATCATGGCAATTGTGCCGCGCTCGTTCCGACCGAAATCGGCGAGTGTGCGTGTCGCGCATTGAACAGCCGTGGGTTTGGCAGCCATTGTGTCTCTCCTTGAAACATCCAGATCGGGATCTGGCGGGAGAGCTGCAAAGCTGATGCCTCGGCGGGCCAAAGCGGCAGCACACGGTCAAACGACCCCACGCTACCGTAAACAAATCATTAAAAAGTCGGCATCGCACAGGCCCGTAGTGCGCAAGACGGCGGCGTCGGCGCGAAAAAGCTCCTTAGAAATCCCAGGCAATTCCGCCTTTTTCCCAGTCCCCATAGCGAACCGGCTCGGGACCGGAACGACCGCCGATTTCGGCCACCGGTGCCGTTTGCACCTTATCCGCCGCAGCGCGCCGCTCGGCCGCTTCCGCCAACGCGCGCTGGGCCTCAGGCGAGAGTATCCGGACTGGAATATCGACCGCAGCTTCTGCGGTCGTGTCGGTCTTCGGCGCGTTCTGTGTCATAACCTGTCCCATTTTGAAAACCACGAGCGGTATAGCCTACTGGCCTGGATGCCGTATATGAATGTCTCGTCGGGGATTTCCTCACGCAATCAAGGAGACCACGACCCATGTCCAGCGGCAACGATGACGGTAGGGCCCGCAGTGCCAAAGCCCCCGCTGTTCGGCGTCAGGCCGGGATCGCCGCAGCCCATCGCGTTTCAGCGCCGCCCATCCATCGTCCCCCTGGATACGTGCCGCGCGCCGCAGCGGTTCGCGTGGTGGCCGAAGTTGTCTATCAGCGCCGCGCCCTGGACGACGCATTGGAGCGCGCGTTCTCGACCCCGATCTACACCGGCATGGAACAGCGCGACCGCGCCTTTGCCCGCCTCATTGTTGTCACCGTGCTACGCCGCTACGGCGAACTCGACGCTGTCGTGCGCTCCTTTATCGGCAAGCCTCTACCTGAAAACACCGGCCTGCTCTGGCCTATCATGTTGTCAGCCGCAGCCCAACTTCTCTGCCTCGACACGCCACCCCACGCAGCCATCAGCCTCGCGGTCGATCAGGCCCGCGCCGACGGCGGCGCCCGCCGCTTCGACAAACTCGTCAATGCCGTCCTGCGTCGCGTCAGCGTCGACGGCAAAGCCAAGCTCGCAGCCCTCGACGGCCCGCGCCTCAACACCCCCGATTGGGCCTGGAAAGGCTGGGTCGAAGCCTACGGCGAGGAACAGACCCGCGCGATCGCCACAGCCAATCTCACCGAAGCAGCCCTCGATATCTCGGTCAAATCCGATTCCACCGGGTGGGCTGAACAGTTCGGCGGGATTGTCCTCCCGACGGGCTCTGTCCGCCTCAAAAACCGTGGCCGCATTGAAGACCTACCCGGCTACAATGACGGTGCGTGGTGGGTGCAGGATGCCGCCGCCTGCCTCCCCGGACGCCTGCTGGGAGACGTCAAGGGCAAAGCCGTTGCCGACCTCTGTGCAGCCCCAGGCGGCAAAACCGCCGAGCTGATCGTGGCTGGCGCCGACGTCACCGCTGTCGATATCTCGACGGCCCGCATCGACCGCCTCGCCCAAAACCTGTCGCGCCTCCAGTTGCACGCAACCCTCATCACTGCCGACGTGACGGCATGGGCCCCCGGTCGCACCTTCGATGCGGTTCTGCTTGACGCGCCATGTACCGCCAGCGGCACCATCCGCCGCCACCCCGACATCCTGCGCCTGAAGCGCAAGGACGACGTCGCTCAGTTGGCAGGTCTCCAGACGCGACTGCTCGCCGCCGCCGCCATGCTCGTCCGCCCCGGCGGACTGTTGGTCTATTGCTCCTGTTCGCTGGAGCCCGAGGAAGGCCGCTTGCAATCGGCTCAATTCCTCGCCACGCACGCCAATTTCGAGCGCGAGCCGGTCCACGCCCATGAAATCGGCGGCCTCACGCAGGCTATCTCCCCGGAAGGCGACCTGCGGACGCTGCCAACGCATCTGGTGATGGACGACCCCGAATTGTCCGGTCTCGACGGCTTCTACGCCGCCCGCTTTCGCCGCACGTCATGATTGCCCGCCGGGTCTGCGAATCTCTGCCACCCAGCGGTATGCGAATGCAACTGTCGAAAACCCGCACGCCGCATAAGAATCACGCCGTCCGAATCAGTTAAACCCACCGCATGAGATACAACTTGGCAACCCTTCCATGAGCAAGCTCGCCTTGAGCGAACGCGTCCGCGTTGCCGTTATCCGCGCGCAGGGCCTCCAACGCCAAGCCGCAGCAAATGTGCTCCAGAGCCCGTTCATGCGTTGGCGTCCCGGACCCGGCGCGTTCGGCCAACTCGTCATCGTTCCCCAAAGCGTGCGCCCGTGTGACCCGAGCTTCTGGGCCGAGATCAAAAGTGGCTCGTTCGGCCTGTCGGGCAACACGGCCAGACTGAACGGCGCGCAGCCCTTCGACCTCCAGGCCCCGGGTCGCGTATGGCAATCGAACCTCCACGGCTTCAGCTGGCTCCGCCACCTCGAAGCCGCAGACGATACCGCAGCCCAGCAGGCCGCACGCGGCTACGTGCTCGACTGGTTGGCCCGTCCCGGAATTCAGCGCGGCACAGCCGCAGATCCAGCGGTCCGCGCTCGCCGCATCATCTCCTGGATCACCCACGCGCCGTTCCTGCTTGAGAATGCCACGACCGACGAATTCGATGCGCTGGGGCGCGGGATTGCCCGCGAAGTGTCGATCCTGTCGGGCACCTGGCGCAACGCGGGCGAAGGCTATGCCCGCCTGCTCGCGTTGATCGCGCTCGTCGTCGCCTATCTCGCCGTCGAAGGCCGCGAACGCCAGCTGGATTCCACCTTGCGCCAGTTCATGGTCGAACTTGAGCGTCAGATGCACTCCGACGGCGGCCACATGAGCCGCAGCCCCGCCACCCTCATCGACCTCCTGCTCGACCTCCTGCCGTTGAAATCGTGCTTCGACACCCGAGGGCTGACCCCACCGGACGGCTTCACCATTGCCGTCAGCCGCATGCTCGTCATGGTCCGCTACCTGCGGCTGGGCGATGGCGGCATGGCCCGCCACAACGGCACCGGCCTTGGCGATCCAGCGTCTCTGGCAACGCTTGCCGCCTACGACGACCGCCCGCTCCCCGCCTGGGGTATAGCACCCCAGTCGCGCTATGCGCGCCTTGAAGGGGGTGCCACCATCGTCGTCGCCGACGGCGGAGGCGCGCCCCCGCTCGCCATGTCTGGCGAAGCCCACGCCGGGTGCCTGTCGTTTGAAATGAGCAACGGCCACACGCTCGTCTTCGTCAATTCAGGCGCTCCCGGCTCGGCAGCCAGCGACTGGCGTGCCGTCTCGCGGGCCACGGCCAGCCACTCGACGTTATGCGTCGGCGAAACCTCATCCGCTCGCCTCGTCCGCAACGCAGCCCTGGAAGCGATGCTCGGCGCGGTTCCGCTGCAAATGACAGCGACCGTAACGTCCAGCGTGTCGACGCACGACACCGGCCAAGTCTTCGAAGGTGCCCACGATGGTTACTACCAGCGGTTCGGGCTGGTCCATCGCCGCCAATTGCACCTTTCAGCCGATGGCCGTCACCTGCGCGGCCATGACCGGCTGGAAACCAAAGGCCACGACCGCCTGCGTCGCGACGTGCCGTTCTCCGTCCATTTCCACCTTCATCCCGACGCGACATGCGCGCACGCACATGCCGATAGCGCCAGCGAACACGCCCTCGTAATACGATTGCGGAATGGACAACGCTGGCTGTTTCGTGCAACCGGCGCTACAGCCGCCATCGAAGAAAGCATTTTCTTCACCGGCAGTTCGGGTCCCAGGCCCTCCACCCAGATCGTGCTGCGAGGCGCTTCAGCTGGCGTGACGGACGTCCGCTGGCAAGCCAGTCTCGACGAAACATCACCGGCCTAAGCCGCCGTAATTAAAAGGACTTCGCCATGACGTTGGCTCACCCGAGAATCCGCCGCGCGCTGTTGTCGGTCTCCGACAAAACCGGCCTGATCGCGTTCGCCACGGCGCTGTCGGCTGCTGGCGTCGCGTTGATATCGACCGGTGGCACGGCCCAGGCCATCGCCCAGGCGGGCCTGCCCGTAACCGATGTCGCCGACATAACCGGCATGCCCGAAATGATGGATGGCCGCGTCAAAACGCTCCACCCTAAAATCCACGGCGGCCTGCTCGCTATTCGCGGCAATGCCGAGCACGACCAGCAAGCCGAGGCTCACGCCATCGCGGCCATCGACCTGCTCGTCGTCAACCTCTACCCGTTCGAACAAACGATGGCGGGCGGTGCTGGCTACGATGAGTGCATCGAAAACATCGACATAGGTGGTCCGGCCATGATCCGCGCCGCCGCCAAAAACCACGCGGGCGTCGCCGTCGTGGTCGACCCCAGCGATTACGCCAGCGTGCTCGATGAGATGGGGGCGCATAACGGGTCAACCTCGCTGCCGTTCCGCACCCATCTGGCCGCCAAGGCATTTGCCCGGACGGCCGCCTATGACGCGGGCATATCCAACTGGTTTGCCACAAAGCTCGAAGATGCAGCCCCCGATTGGCGTGCCTTTGGCGGCAAACTGTCGTCCCGCCTGCGCTATGGCGAAAACCCCCACCAGCAAGCCGCCGTCTACCTCACGCCCGAACGCCGCCCAGGTGTTGCAACTGCTGAACAGCACCAGGGCAAGGAACTGTCGTACAACAACCTCAACGACACCGACGCAGCCTTTGAACTCGTCGCCGAATTTGCCCGCGACCGCGCCGCCGTTGCCATCATCAAGCATGCCAACCCCTGTGGCGTGGCCACCGGCGACACCCTGAAAGAGGCCTATGCCCGCGCGCTCGCCTGCGATCCGCAAAGCGCATTCGGCGGCATCATCGCGCTGAACCGCATCATCGACGCCCAGGCCGCAGAGGAAATGTCGAACATCTTCACCGAAGTCGTCATCGCGCCAGATGCCACGCCCGAGGCCCGCGCCATTTTCGCCCGCAAGAAAAACCTGCGCCTGCTGACCACCGGCTCGCTGCCCGACATCCGCGCGCCCGGCGTGCTCGTCCGCTCGATCGCAGGCGGCCTTCTCGTCCAATCGCGCGACACCTCCATCGTCGACGACCTCGACCTCAAAGTCGTCACCAAGCGCGCACCGACACCCGCCGAACTCGCCGATCTGCGCTTTGCCTTTAAGGTCGCCAAACACGTGAAGTCGAATGCCATCGTTTACGTCAAGGACGGCGCGACGGTCGGCATTGGCGCTGGCCAGATGAGCCGCGTCGATAGCGTTCGCATTGCCGCCTGGAAAGCCGAGGAGGCAGCCAAAGCCGCCGGCCAGACCGCCGCGCTGACCAAAGGTTCGGTTGTCGCCTCCGACGCGTTCTTCCCCTTCGCCGACGGCCTGATTGCCGCCGCCGATGCTGGCGTCACGGCCATCATTCAGCCCGGCGGCTCGGTCAAAGACGACGAAGTGATCGCCGCCGCCGACGCCCGTGGCCTCGCCATGGTCTTCACCGGCATCCGCCACTTCCGCCATTGATGTCCTAAAAACTGGTGGGTCTGGGAGGCTGTGCCTCCCAGCGGGGCATGCGGGACTGGCCCCGCTAACCGCGCGAGCGGTCCTACTCTGCGCGCACCAACGATGCTATCACGATGCGATGAGCCAAACCGGAGATCCGCGTTTGAAGTCAGCGGTAACGCTACGCCCCGCGAATGATCGCGACTGGCCGATGATCAACGGCTGGCTGCGTCAGCCCGAGGTGCAGCGCTGGTGGGGCAGCCTCGCCACCGCCCAGGCCGAAGTCATGGCCGCCATGCGCGCCGACATGGGCCTGTGCTCCGTCATTGAATGCGACCACATCGCCGTTGGCTACGCGCAGGCGCTGGACACGCAGCCGATCGCCAGCGTCCCTCACGCGCTGACGGCGGGAACCTTCCGCATCGACGCCTTCATCGCCAATCCCGCCTACCGCAAACAAGGCGCTGGCCAAAAAGCCATCCAACTCGTCGCCGCTGAGGTCTTCGCTACGACGCTGTCACCAGCCGTCATCGTGGTTGCGGCCTTGAAGCACGAAGCCGCCGTCCGCGCCTATGAAAAATCGGGCTTCCATTGGGTCCGCGTCATCGACGACCCGCTCCTCGGCCCCAGCTGGCTCATGCGCCTGGAGCGTCCGTAAGAAGTGTCATCCCGGCCAAGCGCAGCGCAGAGCCGGGACCCAGGGGCCACAAACTCTGACGCCTCCCCGTACTGTCATCTAGGCGTTGGTAAGGACCCAAGCGCCTGTGGGGCTGGTCCCGCTGAGCGCAGCGAACCGACCAATCAAACCTGTCGACTCCCCCGCACCGGCAACATCAACACCACGCCCGCGATGAGGAACACCAGGATCGACGCCATCCCGATCCGCTGATCGCCCGTAAATGCAGTCACGGACGCAACCACGAGCGGAGCGAGGAACGCCGTCGCTTTACCGGAGAACGCAAACAGCCCGAAATACTGCGTGATTTTTTCGGGCGGGGCCAAACGCGCCAGCAGCGACCGGCTGGCCGCTTGCACCGGTGCCGAAACCGAGCCGACCAGCACCGCAAAAGCCAGGAACACCTGCTCGCCAATCGATGAGAAGGGACGCGAACCCGCAGCCTTCGCGGCAACCTCGGTCACAAACAGCACATGCGTCTTGTCGACCGACAAAATGCCCACGGCCCCCACCATCAACAGCACCAGCGCCCCGATGATGACCGTTTTCGATCCAAGCGTATCGTCGAGAACTCCGCCAGCCAGCGCCCCAAGCGCCCCCGTCAGCGTGAGAATGATCCCAAAAATCCCGAGTTCCAGCGGCCCCCAGCCGAAGACGAACGCCCCATAAATCCCGCCGAAAGCAAAAATCGCCGACAACCCGTCCGAGTAGAGCATCCGCGCGACGAGAAACAGCAGCATGCTGCGATTGCCCGGCAGCGACCGCAGCGTATCGCCAAGCTCGGCCAGCGCGCTGTGCTCCGCTTGCCCCGGCGTCGGCGCGCGGGGCTTATCGGGCACGAATAGGAAGAACGGCAGCACGAAGAGCACAAACCAAACCGCAGCGAATGGCCCCGCAAGCCGGTCGTACTGGCGCGATCCCGCATCGAGCGTGATGAGCGGGTTAAGGCCAAGCAGCGTTTTGCCGGTGTCGGGCACCGCAACAATCATCCCGACCATCAGCAGCAACGAAACGAGCCCGCCGAAATACCCAGCCGCCCACCCAGCCCCCGAAAGCCGCCCGAATTGGCTCGTCGGCACCAGCGTCGGCATGATGGCGTTGGTAAAGACCTGACAATACTCGGCGGCCACAGACGCCACAACGAATGCCAGCAGCACAAGCAGAACGGTGCCCATGCCAGCACCCGGCACGGCAAACCACAGGCACGACATCGCAACCGCAAAGATCACGGCGAACAAAGCGATCCAAGGCTTGCGTGGACCCCGCCCATCCGCCAGCGCGCCCAGGAAAGGCGACCCGAGCGCAATGAACACGCCCGCCACCGCCGCCGCATATCCCCAATACTTCTGCCCCTCGGCAGGGTCGCCCATTACGGCCGTCGCAAAGTACGGCGCAAACAGGAACGTCGTGATGAGCGTGTAAAACGGCTGTGCCGACCAATCAAATAGTGCCCATGACACCAGCGCACGCGTTGGCGCGGCCTGCGTTGGCGCGGCGGTCTCGTCCGTCATGACGGGAGCGGAATGGGACACGAAAAATCTCCTCGAACGCGGCCAACGCGAAGTGGTATCGGGATTCCCCTCCCCCTTGCGGGGAGGGGCAAGGAAGAGAGAAAGCCAGACCTGTAGGGCGCAATAGCGACTTCGCGTATTGCGCCGCAGACGGTGCAGCCAAATGGAGTCCGGCTGCCCCTGACGGGATACCAGCCGCTCATTGCAACACGATCAGATGGTTGGGCAGCTCGTTGGTGTTGGCAGAGCCCGGCGGGAAATGCGCCGCCAAATGCTGACCGCAGGCCTCGACCGCCGTGACGAACCCATCGGCAGCCTTCCCGTCGGCCAGGTCGCGCGTCAATTGATCGACGATCGACTGCCACGTTCCCGCCGGTACCTTCGCGTTGATCCCCTGGTCGGCGATAATCTCTGCATAGTGTTCAGCAATCGACACGAAGATCAGCACGCCCGTGCGGCCCGACGACGTATGGAGGTTCTGCACCAGGAACTGCTCGACGGCCCGCCGGTGTGCCGCTTCCTTTTTGATGCCGCTTGGCACAAACCACAACCGCGTCTCCCCCGGTAAAAGCAGCGCCAGGATGAGAATGAAAACCGCGAGCTGGATCATGAACACCCACTGCATGGGATGCCACGTCAGATAGATGAAAGGCCACGGCACCAGCAGCGCCACAAGCGAGGCGACCAAGAACGGCACATGAAGATAACTGTCGCTCTGGCGGGCCACGACGGCCAGAATTTCTCCTGACGTGCGGCGTTCGACCGCCCCGATGGCCTCCGCGATCCGCATCTCGTCTTCACTCGTGAACAAGCTCATCCGTCGTTCCTTTTCGCGCACTGAGGCAACCCTACACGTCGCCCAGCCTTCAACACAGCGACTACCAATCTCCCGACGCGCCTCCGCCGCCAAAATCGCCCCCGCCGCCGGAAAAACCGCCACCCCCGCCCCCGCTGCTGCCGAACCCGCCGCTCCATCCCCCCGACCCGCTGGGGAACACGATGATCGATCCATTGTCGCGATGGGCGCGCCGCCGCTGACCGTTCGGCCCGATGGCAGACGGCATCTGCTGGGCCGCCCGCATCTGCGCCCGGATCATCATGATCACGATGAACAGCCAGATTGCGATCACGATATAAGCAGTATAGTCGGGCTCCGGTGGCGGACGTTTCGAGCGCTCGGCCAATTCGCCCTTGTCGCCTTCGAGAACCGCCCGCACCTCTTGCACCCCGGCCCGGATGCCGCCCGCAAAGTCGCCACGGCGGAAGGCTGGCAGGATGGTTTGGCGAATGATCGTTCCGGCCCGGCCGTCCGGCAACAACGGCTCGAGTTTCCGCCCAACCTCGATCCGAACTTTCCGCTCGGTCGGTGCGACAATGATCAGAATCCCGTTGTCCTTGTTCTTCTGCCCAATTCCCCACTTGCGGCCGAGCGCAAGTGCAAAGTCTTCGATCGGATATCCCTGCAGCGTTTTGGTGGTCACAACCACGATCTGATCGGTGGTCTTGGTTTCGTATGCGGCAAGATCGCTCTCGAGCTCCGCCCGCTGTGCAGCACTCAAGAGCGCCGCTTGATCGACCACCCGACCGGTCAATCCTGGAAACGCGATCTCGCCAAACGCACTTGCAGCGAGGGTGAGCATCAGCGCAACCGCGAGCACGAACAAAGCTCCAGCGGTCGCATGTGCCGACCGTGGGCGAAGTCGCTGCAGCTCACGAACGCCCATCATGCCGAGGCCTGTCTCTTGGGTGCGGACACGAATCTCCCCCTCGCCTGTTATCCCGTTCCGCTTCAGGTAAAGCCCCCGGATCAGTACGCCTGGCTGTCCGGGAACATAGGGCAAGGTTTAGCGCCTAAGCGCCTCGCGGCTTACTTCTTGTTGAAGTCGACCTTCGGCGCTTTCATGTCCTCAGCGGGAATATCAAACAACGCGAGGTCCTTCGCATTGGGATACATGAACCGCTTCCACCACACGCCCGGGATCGTATTGATCTCGGTATTGAACTGCTGCACCGACCGGATGTAATCGCGGCGCGCGATGGCGACCCGGTTTTCGGTTCCAGCGATCTCGTCTTGCAGCTTGCGGAAGTTCTCGCCTGACTTGATGTCGGGATAGTTCTCGGTCACCGACAGCAGTTGGCGAAGCGCGCCCCCAAGCGAATTCTGCGCGTCCTGGAATTGCTTCATCGCAGCCGGGTTGGTCAGAATGTCGGCTGGAATGTTGATCTGCGCCTGCGTCGCCTTCGCGCGCGCTTCCACGACGCTCGTCAGCACAGTTTTTTCTTGCTCGGCAAAACCCTTGACGCTCTCAACGAGGTTGGGGATGAGGTCGGCGCGCCGCTTATACTGGTTGAGCACTTCCGACCAGGCAGCTTTCGCGCTCTGTTCGTAAGTCGGAATGTTGTTGATCCCGCAGCCAGCGAGCGGCGGCGTGAGCACAAGAACGGCCATCACCGCGAGGGGGCGGCCAATGCGGGCGAAGCGGCTGATGATCATGGGGGCACTCTCTGATGGCGGCGATTTGAGCAGGTTGGACAGGACGGCGGATATCGGGCTGATTAGGACGGCGAGGTGTCGATTGCAAGACGGCTCTGTCTGTGTCCGGCACAATCAACAACCCGCGACCATCACAAGACCGCACATAAGACCGGCGAGCGGAAGGATTGACTCCTATCGCTGCCGCTCGCCTAGCGGCGAACAGCCGTCGGCCCCGATGGGCCGGACTCGAAAGGTTTGGCCTCTTCAGGTCAAACCTTTTGCGAGAGGGCATAAGTCCTGACACACGCGCGACGTTCCCAACAAACTCTTTACCAAACATTGATCGCAAACCCGCAAGCAGCGCCCTTTGCGGTAGTGTCCAGGCCTCTGATACGGCTCGATAAAACGGCAGCCGTGGTGGTTTATGCAGGAGCGTGGGGAACATGACGGCAAGAACATGGATGGCAGCGTTGGCGTTCGCCACAGGCGTCGGCTCAATGGTGACGCCGGTAATGGCAGGTCACGACGGCTGCGCGCCGCACACGGTCGAATGCTATGCAAAAGTGCGCACGCCCGCGCTCTATGCAACGCGTGAACGGCCCGTCGTCATCGCCCCTGCCCGTACCGAGGTCGCCTACGAACCTGCGATCGTCCAGTATCGCCCCTATCGCGTCGTAGTCGCGCCCCAACGGATCCATCGCGAACACGTCCCCGCCGCCTACGCGACGGTCATGCGCCGTCGCCTCGTCGAACCCGCCCGCGTCGGCTATGTAACGCACCCAGCCGTCGTCCAGCGTGTCCACCAAACCGTGGCCGTCAGCCCAGCCCGCGTCCAGTGGCAGCGCACCCGCGACGCCCACGGCCGCGAGCGCCTCTGCAAAGTTGTGATCCCAGGCCACTCGCGCACGGTTGTCCGCGACGTCGTCGTAGCGCCCGCACAGCGTGTGCCCGTGATGACACCAGCCGTTTATCGCGAGACCCCGATACCGGTCCTCGTCAAGCCAGCCCACACCCGGCATGTGGTCGAACCAGCCGTCTATGCCGTGGCCCATCGTCCGGTTGTGCTGAAACCGGCCGCAGTCCGCCTGATCGACCATCCCCCCGTAATCGGCGTCGAGCGCAAGCGCGTTCGTATTGGCGGCGGCGGTTATGCCTGGACCCGCGTCTCCCCCCACCATTGACACGCAGCGCGGACGCCCAGGTCGTGGGCAACTCTAAAACGGCCGGTCATCGCTGAGAAAGACTTATATCGCTGTGGTATTCGAGTGTTGGCCGTCGGCCCGCACGGCAAAGTCTGCTCAATGACGTTGCGCGTCGGCGACGTTCCCGGTAATTGACAAGGGATGAGGGGACGTGAGCGCCACAGGCTTTCTTACAGCTGCCATACTCACAGCGTTATGTTGGTGTGGGGTGGTAACGTGGTAGAGATCACGGCCGAGGGATAGGACGTGAATCCACAATGCTAAATGCTATTGCGGTGATGAACACCAAGGGTGGGGTCGGTAAATCGACCTTGGTCCTTGCGCTGGCTGAAACCCTGTCCGTATTCCACGGCAAGAACGTTCTGGTCATCGACGGCGACGCGCAGTCGAGCGTGTCCAGTATGTTGATGACAATCGCCAATCTGCACAAACTGCAGAGCCAGGGCCTGACGATGGTCGACTTCCTGGTCGCCAGCGTCCTCAACAACCAGCCAGCCGATTGGACCCGCTATGTAGTCCGCAACGTTTCCGACGTCGACGACGCCCGTTCGGTCTATCTGCTGCCGAGCGATATGCAGCTCACATTGTTCGAGCGCGAAGTCTCGAAAGAAAACCTCCATGCCCGCATGCGCGCGGTCATTGGCTCGGTCCTGACCGACGCCCGCCGCGTCTTCGATGTGATCCTGATCGACTGCCCGCCCGGCCTCTCGGTCCTCACCGAAAGCTGGCTGCGCGAGGCCGACTACCACATCTCTCCCACCAAGGCCGACTATGTTTCCATCTGCGGCCTGGAAGTGTTCCGCCGTTTCAAGGCGCTGAACCCCGAGATGGGATTTGCCCGTAACATGGGCGTCATCGTCAACATGAAGGACAACCAGTCCCCCGCCGACGAGGACTATCATAACTGGTTGCGCAGCGACGCCGAAAATCGCTGCTTCACCCAAGCGATCCCGCGCCTCAATTCGTTGCAGGACGCCGCCCGCTTTTTGACCATCGAACGATCCTACGCGGCCAAATATCCCGGCGCTGTCGGGCAAGCGATGCGCGCCCTCTCGGCAGAAGTCGTCGAGCGCATGGCCCAGAGCGAAGCCCAGGCTGTCGTCCCAGAACCCCAGCCTGCGGCCCAGGCACCTGCCGCCCCAGTTAAACCGGCGACGCCCGCCGCTGCGGCCTCCCCTGCGGCTGCCGCCACCGCATCAGTCGACGCGGCACCCCTGCAAGCCGAAGCTGCCCCCCGCGTCGCTTGACGCTAGACGGTATCGAACGAGCGGCAGCTAGTACGCTGAAGCGGACGGTTCAGTTGAAAACGGAGATTGAGGGTTAGTCTGATTGGCCGGACGCATGACCGCCCTGCGACCGGGAACGTCCTGTCATCAAAGAAAAATTAGTCTGGAATATAGTGCGTTCGCGCATCGCTTTGCAATGAACGCGTGATCCCAAATCAGAGCGCTCTCTTGAGCGACAGTCTGCCAAGTCTTAGTAACAAATTGGAGCGGGCGAACGGATTCGAACCGTCGACCCTGACCTTGGCAAGGTCATGCTCTACCCCTGAGCTACGCCCGCATCCATTTGTTCCGCAGCGTCAACCGGCTGGGAGACACGTCTTATGACCGAACAAACTGTCGATTGCAAGTACCAATCGCAACTGGCCGCGACGAACTTTTTAACCCGAACTGCAATCAGTCTGGTCGCAGTTATAATCGTTGCTTGAAACCACCATTTGCGGTTCATTCGCGCCAAACGGAGCCCTCACGCTGCAGTGAGGGTTCAGCCGCCAAATAAGGAGTCCAGCGTGGACATCGGATCTATGAAACCAGCCTCGGCAGGCGCCGCTGGCGACGTCATCAAAAACGGCACCACGGCCTCGTTTGCCAAGGACGTTTTGGAGGCCTCGAAAACCGCACTTGTGCTGGTCGATTTCTGGGCCAAGTGGTGCGGCCCCTGCAAACAGCTGACCCCCGTTCTGGAAAAGGTCGTCCGCAGCTACAACGGCAAGGTGCGCCTTGTAAAAATCGACACCGACGAGCATCCCCAGATCGCCGCGCAGTTGCGCATCCAGTCCTTGCCGACCGTTTATGCCTTCAAGGACGGGCGTCCGCTTGACGGGTTCATGGGCGTCCAGCCCGAAAGCGCGATCCGCCAACTCATTGACCGGCTGGCAGGCGATACCGACGACGGCGATGCCGACCTTGAAGCGGTGCTTGCCTCTGGCGACGAAGCGCTCGCCGCCAACGACCTGCCCGGCGCAGCCGAGGTCTATGCAGCCGTGCTGGAGACAGATCAGGGCAACGTCCGGGCGCTGTTGGGTCTGACCAGGGTCTATATCCAGAGCGGCGATCTTACGCGCGCGCAGGCCACACTCGATCTCGTCCCCCCCGACAAGCGCAAGCAGGCCGCCTACGACAGCGTCAAGGCCGCCCTCGACCTCGCCCGCAAGGCCGGTGCGTCCGGCGACACAGCCGAGCAGGAAGCACGCCTTGCCGCCAACCCTGCCGACCACCAGGCGCGGTTTGATTTGGCCGTCGCCCTCGCGGCTCGCGGCGACAAGGCCGAAGCGGTCGAGCATCTGATCGAAATCGTCAAACGCGATCGCAATTGGAACGAACAGGCAGCCCGCCAGCAGCTTGTGCAACTGTTTGAAGTCTGGGGGCCGAAAGACCCCATGACGCTCGACGGTCGCCGCAAACTGGCGTCGCTCTTGTTCCGCTGACACTCGGTCTTGCACGACAGGCGTGCTGATCGGAAAAAACGAGCCGCATTTGCCTGCTTGGGACAGTCCAGCGCAAAAAAACCACGTGCGCGCCGTGAGATAACGGTGTGATATTCTGATCGGCTGCTGGACCTGAACGTACAAGAAGGCACGAGACCATCACCGCGAACGACTAGCCGCTCAAGCACCGTTGGAAGGATTGCGACACCGTGGCACTCACAGAACGCTATAGACGGCCAGCCGACCTTCCAAAAGAACTCGCGCTGTTCCCGTTGCGAGGCGCGATATTGCTTCCGCGAGCGACGCTCCCCCTCAATGTCTTCGAGCCACGATATCTGGCCCTGATCGACGACAGCCTTTCGGCCTCGCGCGTGGTTGGCATCATTCAACCCGACGGCCGCGACGAAGACGAAGCCGAAAGCCCCCACGGTCGGCCCGTCGGCTTGCGCCGCGTCGGCTGCGCGGGCCGCATTACGAGCTACCAGGAAATGGACGACGGCCGTTTCATCATCACCTTGACTGGCATCGCCCGCTTCGAAATTCGCGACGAGATCCCGTCGGGCAAGCCCTATCGCTTGGTCGCGGCCAGCTACGACCGCTTTGCCCAGGATTTCTCCATCGGCCTTGGCGAAGATCAGGTCGATCGCGCGAACTTGTTGCGGGTGCTCAAGATCTACCTCGAATCCAATCGCCTCAAGGCCGACTGGCACGCCGTTCAGCGCGCATCGAGCGAGTTCCTGATCAACATCCTGTCCGTCATGTGCCCCTACGGACCCGAAGAAAAACAGGCGTTGCTGGAAGCAGCCGACCTCAAGACCCGCGCCGACGTGCTGATCGCGCTGGCCGAAATGGAACTGGCATCTGGCGGCGACTCCGGCTCAACGCTGCAGTGAGGCGAGTGTCCCACACATGACCAGCGCGCCAGAACCTCCCGGAGATGCAGACGGCTCCCGTCCCGCTGTCAAAGAGCGTACCGAGCCCCGCTGCCTCGAATTGCTGGTCTGTCCGTTGACCAAGACCATGCTCGAGTATGACGAGGCGCGTCAGGAACTGGTCAGCCGTCGCGCCAATCTGGCTTATCCGATCCGCTCCGGCGTGCCGCTCATGACCCGCGAAGCCGCCCGCAACTTGGACGACCCGGTCAGATAACGCCGAAAACGGCACTGCACACCTGAACCGTTGAAACACATTCAATGGCGAAAATGACGCTTGATTGCGCCAATGAAAGCGCCGGTTTGCAGCGTTTGGCACAAAAGCTAACCTTTTGTTCGTAGTCTTGATTAGGCAATCGTCAAGCACGCATGTGGTTGGGTGAAACCACCATCGCCTGCAGCGTGTATCGCGCCGCAGCATTGATGGCCGTTTTGAGCCCATCTTGCAGACAGGCCGCCATGTCGAACCCACAGCGATCATCGGGCAGCAATCGGCCGCCGCCAACGCCTGTGCCGCAATCTCCGGTTCCAGCCCCTCCCCATGGAATGTCTCAACCGCAGGCAATGGCGAGCCGCGCAGCCGCTGCTGAGTCCCACCTCGTACGCACGCTTGCCGTCGCAGCGCTCGCCATTTCGCTGCTGAGCGTCGCCTCCCTTACGAGCGTACCCGAACTGGCGAAATTCGGCGTCATTCTGGCAGCGATCCTGGGTCTGATGGCCGTACACCTTGCGCTTCGCGGTGCCGATGCGCAGTCCCCCATTGCGCAGGCGTCAGGCCAGTCCCCGCCGTCCCCCGACCAGTTCGACCGCCGCTTTGAGCAGTTACAGGACTTGCGCTGGGAATTGCGCGACAACGACACCCGCTACCGCGAGCTGCTCGACAGCCTTGAGGACATGATCATTCGCCGCGATGCCAGCGCGAACCTGACATTCGTGAACCCTGCCTTCTGCCGCATGACGGGCCTTGATGCCCGCGACTGCCTCGGAAAGCCTTGGATTGCCCCGATTGCTGCGAGCGATAACGCAAGCGCAGGCCTTCCCCCCCTCTCGCCGCGCCGCCGCTGCGAACTGCTGGCTCTCGCGGTCGGCGAGCGCTGGATCGAATGGGAAGAGCATTCAGTACCCGTCCCCGGAACCGGCGGCACCCAATTGCAGAGCGTCGGCCGCGATATCACCGAACAACGCCGCTACGAGGCCGAGCTGTGTCAGGCGCGCGATGCCGCCGAACAAGCCAACCGCGCAAAGTCGCGTTTCCTGGCCACCATGAGCCATGAGATCCGTACGCCCATGAACGGCATCCTCGGGATGGCGAGCCTGCTGGAAGACACAGCCCTCACGCCCGAGCAAACGACCTATACCCGCGCCATCGACCAGTCTGCCCGCAACCTGCTGAGCCTGATCGACGAAATCCTCGACTTCTCAAAGATCGAAGCCGGTAAACTCGCCCTCGTCAGCGAACCTTTCTCCGTCCACCATACGGTCCAAAGCGCGGTCGAATTGCTCGCCCCGCGCGCGCATGAAAAGAAGCTCGACATCGCAGCCTTGATTGATCGCGACGTGCCCAAGTTGGTCGTCGGCGATACGGCCCGCGTCCGCCAGATCCTGCTCAATCTGATTTCGAACGCCGTCAAGTTCACCGACTGCGGAGGCGTGTGTGTTGCCGTATCGGTTTGCGGCTTCCATGCGGGAGTTGCTACTCGCATTGTTTTTGCCGTCGAAGACACCGGCATTGGTCTGTCGAAATCCGATATGGCCTGCCTGTTTGCCGAGTTCGAACAGGCAGACGCCGCCGTGCAGCGCCGCGCGGGCGGCACCGGCTTGGGTCTCGCCATTTCAAAGCGCCTCGCTCGCGCCATGGATGGAGACGTCACTGTCGAAAGCCAATCGGGCCGTGGCTCGATCTTCCGTCTTGAGCTGCCGCTTGCGGTCCCCGCGTCCACGACCGATGCGGACGGCGCACCCGCGCCGCGCGAAAACGCCCCGTGCGTGCTGCTGGCCTTCGACCGGCCCAAAGAACGCGCTTCGCTCGCCGCCACCCTCGAAGCGTCCGGCATTCCCGTCAGCCAGACAAGTGCAGCCGACGCGCAGCGCCTCGTGGAGCAGGCAGTCGCTGACGGCCGCCCGTTCGACCGCATCATTGTAGACGAATCCAGCGATCCCCAAGCCATGGGCGCACTCCTGTCCCGCGCTCGCGACCTCGCGCCCGGCCAGTCCGTTCGCGGCATCGTTCTGGTAAACGTCCTCGCCCGCGCCGGTTTGAAGCCTTATCGGAAGCAGGGCTTCGCCTCCTACCTCATGCGTCCGGTCCGTCCCCACTCGCTCCTGGAGCAGATCGGCCACGATAAACTCGTCCCCACCCTGGTCGCGGTCCAACCAGCCGCTGCAAATACGCCAGCTTTTGCTGGGTCAAGCCCCGGCGCAAGTGTGCGTCAACCCTCCTGTTCGGTCTTGCTCGCCGAAGATAACGCCATCAATGCCCTGCTGGCGACCAAGGTCCTTGAGCGCGCTGGTTTTACCGTAACGCCCGCCATCACCGGACATGCAGCCGTTGCCGCCGTGAAACTTGCCCTGGAAACGACCAGTCCCCCGTTCGACCTGATTTTAATGGACATCTTCATGCCCGGTATGGACGGGGTCGAAGCCGCGCGCGAAATCAGAGCCTTGTTCCCGGCAGGCGGCTGCCCGCCGATCATCGCCTTGACAGCGAACGCTTTCGCCGAAGACCGCCAGCGCTACCTCGACCTGGGTCTTGATGACTACCTCGCCAAACCTTTCGACCGGACGGCGATGTCGGCGGTCCTCGACCGTTGGGTGCCCGGCGCTCGGTTGACCCCGGCAGCTTGAAACCTGACCGGCCGAAAACCTTGGTATGCCCCAAGCAGATCCCCGCCTGCCGTTTTACGACAGACCGCGCGCGCTTCCGCGCTGGTACGCGACAATCGCTGCAAAATTTGGCATGCTGCTTTGATGAACGAAGCGTGACCGTTTCCGCGCTGTTTCGCCGACTTGTCATGGAATCGTGATAACGCCGTATTAAAACGACAGAAAATGTCATATCGCACCCGGGAAATATGGTGGCGATTGGGGGCCGGAGGAACTCGTGAAGCACGTCGCGCAACGAATGGTGGGCCGTCTGAAGTGGACCAAAGGTGCCGGAGTGTTGAAAACGGGCAGCACCCGCGTTCCGCTTGGTGTCGTCGCCCGCGCGGCGTTAAAAAACGTAGTGCCGGAAGCGATTGCTCTGCGCCGCCGTCGCCCGCGTAAAGTCTACGGCCAAATCGGAAGCCTGGAAGTAAGGCTCGCCGAATCCCGCGCCGACATCAAGCGCGCACAGCGCCTGCGCTATCAGGTTTTCTACGAGGAAATGGACGCAAGCCCCTCCATCACCGCCATGATGCGCCGCCTCGACGAGGATCCCTACGACGCGATCTGCGACCACCTTCTCGTGACCGATAACGCCAATGCTCTCGTCGGGGCGCAGTCCTGGACCGCAAAGCGCAAGCCGCGCGTCGTGGGAACCTATCGCCTGCTCCGCCAGGAAATGGCCGAACGCGGACGGGGCTTTTACACGCAAGGCGAATACGACATCGCCCCGCTGATTGCCGCCCGCCCCAAAGGAACCCGCTTCCTGGAGCTGGGCCGTTCTTGCGTCCTCGAACCCTATCGCACCAAGCGCACCGTCGAACTGCTCTGGCATGGCCTGTGGACCTATGTCCGCGAAAACAAGATCGACGTCATGATCGGCTGTGCCAGTTTCGAAGGCACCGACCCCCGCCAGCACGCCATGGCGCTCAGCCTGCTCCATCATCAATCGCTGGCCCCGCTTGAATGGCGATGCCGCGCCCACGCCAGTCTCTATCAGAGCATGGACCTCATTCCCAAAGATAAGCTGGACCTGAAAGCCGCCCTTAAGGCCATGCCGCCGCTGATCAAGGGCTACATGCGGCTCGGCGCTTTCTTCGGCGACGGCGCGGTAATCGACCATCAGTTCGGCACAACCGATGTGCTGGTTGTGATGCCGGTCGCCAAGATCAACCCCCGCTACTTTGGCCACTTCGGCGCCCCCGATGAAGTCAAAAGCCGTGTCGCGCACGACGCCTGATCTTGGACTGTCATCCCGGGCGCACTGCAGCGTTCTTCACGGTGCCGTGCAGACCCAGGGGCCACGCGCAGCGACCTATCCACAGCTTCATCTACAACCCCTGCCCATTCCGCGTTAATCCCTCTATGCTGGTCACACTGCGGGCTTAAATCGTGAGATGAGCGCGTCATGCGCACAAAGTCGACAGCAACCAAGACGACAGCATCGAAGGGACACGCATTGGCAGAACAGCGCGGGACGGATAAGCGGGTTGTCGTTCAGTTCGAAGATAACAGGCACCTGACCCGCCTGCTTGGCGAGTACGATAGCCATCTGGCGCTGATCGAAGACCGCCTCGGCATCGGCGCCCATGCCCATGGCAACAGCGTGATCCTGACCGGCCCGGAAGCCCCCGTTCATCTCGCGCGCAAAGTGCTCGAACAGAACTATGCCCGCGTCGCCAAGGGCGAAACCGTCGGCCCCGGTGATTTTGACGGCCTCATCCGCCACATACGGCAAGAAAATGCCCCCAGTGACGGCCAGGCCCAGATCGCCACCCGCCGTCGCGTCATCAAAGCCCGCACCCCCGCGCAGAGCCAATACATCCGCGCGCTCGAAAAAATCGACCTCGTGTTCGGCATCGGTCCAGCCGGAACCGGCAAAACCTACTTAGCCGTTGCCTATGCCGCCCACTGCCTTGAGCGCGGCGTCGTCGAGCGTATCATTCTCTCCCGCCCCGCCGTCGAAGCCGGCGAACGGTTAGGGTTCTTGCCGGGCGACCTGAAGGAAAAGGTCGACCCCTACCTGCGACCGCTTTACGATGCGCTCTACGACGTGCTCCCCCCAGAAAAGGTCGAGCGCGACATGGCTGCTGGTATCATCGAGATCGCGCCGCTCGCCTTCATGCGCGGTCGCACGCTGACCAACGCCGCCGTGATCCTCGACGAAGCGCAAAACACCACGACGATGCAGATGAAAATGTTCCTGACCCGCTTAGGCGAGGGCTCGAAGATGTTCGTCAACGGCGATCCAAGCCAGATTGACTTGCCCCCGGGCGTCAAATCCGGCCTTATGGAGGCTGTCGATATCCTTGATGGCGTGCCCGGCATTGAAGCAATTCGCTTCGTAAACGCCGACATCGTGCGTCGTGATCTTGTGCAGAAGATCGTAGAAGCGTACGACAAAGGCAAATGAACGACCCAAATCCAAAATGAACGACCCAAACCATAGTAAGGCTGGCAGCGACCCGTCCGTCGCGCCAGCCGTCGACGTAGGCGACTCAGACGCCGAACCGCGACCTCTTTTGGTCGACATAGTCATCGACGATGACGGCTGGGCCGTCATTGATCGCGTAGAAAACGCGGTCGCTGACGCAGCGTTTGCCGTGGCGAGCCGGTCGGGCCTGATTGAACGCCCATCGGAGGCCACCATCGCGCTCGCCAGCGATGCCGAAGTCGCAGAACTCAACGGCGCCTATCGCAGCAAACCCACGCCCACCAATGTGCTGTCGTTTCCAGCAAGCCCCCCCCATCCTGGCCACCCCAAGCCCGATCGGCACAGCCTGGGCGATATCATCCTTGCGCGTGAAACCGTGCTACGCGAGGCAGCCGAACAGCACATCGTGCCGGTACACCATCTCCAGCATCTCGTCGTTCATGGTTTGCTGCATCTGTTGGGCTACGACCACCAAACCGACTCCGACGCCGAAATCATGGAAGCGCTGGAAATCAGCATTCTGGCAGGGATGAGCATCCCCGATCCTTACGCTGCCGGATCACTGGTGGCGTCACCCGATCTTCAAATCACGTCTAAGGAGCCCTGAGCCAGCCGATGGCGAGCGATAGAACGAACGAGCGTCCGGAGTTTCCAGTCACGGGTCCCGGCGTCACTCCAGCCGGCACCCCCGCCGATGATCTGAAGGCGTCAGGCCTTGGCTGGCTGTCATCACTCCGGTCACGGCTGGGCCTGCAAGGCGCGCCGACCCTGCGCGACACGATCGAAGGCGCTCTGAAACAAGAGGCCGCCTCATCTTCGGCATTTTCGGCCGAAGAGCGCCAGATGATGCTGCGCATGTTGCGCTTTGGCGCATTGCGCGTCGCCGATATCATGATCCCGCGCGCCGATATTATCGCCCTGGAAGAGACCGAGCCGCTATCCGAGTTGCTGCGCATCTTCGAGGAAGGCGGCATCTCCCGCATTCCGATGTTCAACGAAACCCTCGACGACCCGCGCGGCATGATCCACGTGAAGGACGTGCTGCACTGGCTGATCGAGGAAGGCGGCGTGAAAATCGCCGAAACGACGCCAACCGAATCCGGCGACGCACCGATTGCAATCGACGGCATCGACGGCAATCTGGCCGCCATCGACCTCTCCCGGCCGATTACCGTCGCAAAGATCCGCCGCCCGATCCTCTACGTACCGCCCTCGATGCCGGCCATGAACCTGCTGCTGCGGATGCAAACCACCCGCATCCATATGGCGCTTGTCGTCGACGAATACGGCGGCACCGACGGCCTCGTGACGATTGAAGACCTCGTCGAACAAGTCGTCGGCGAAATCGAAGACGAGCACGACGAGGCCGAAGAAACCAACATCGACAGCGGCGCGGTCGGCGGCATGACGGCATCGGCCCGCACCCCGGTCGCCGAACTCGAACGTGTCCTCGCCCGCCGCATCGTGACCGACGACGAGGCCGAAGAAGTTGATACCTTGGGCGGCCTCGTGTTCGCCCTGCTCGGGCGCGTGCCCGTTCGCGGCGAAATCGTCCGCCACCCTAATTCCGGGCTCGAATTCGAAGTCCTCGACGCCGACCCGCGCCGCGTCAAAAAGCTCCGCATCGACGCGACCCGCCTGCTTCCAGCCGTACCCGCCGACGCCAAATCCTGATCAAAAACGTGTTCCAACGATAGGACACACAATGTGTGCTGTCGCCTGCCCAGGCCGACTGTGCCGTCGATGGAGCGGGCGTAAGCCGGCCAGTGACGATCGGTGCCAGTAGAACAGGGGCGTGCGGCCCTGCTATACGGTCGGCGATGAAACATCCCCCTGTCGATCAAAGCACGGTCAAGGTCGTACATCCGCAAGTCCCGGTGCGCCCAATGGCGCGCGCGGCCGCCGCCCTGAAAGCCTTGCAGGGCTGGCAGCGATGCGCCGCCGTCTTCGCGCTGGGCGCGGTCTCCACCCTGGCCTTCGCACCGTTTTTCGCCTGGCCCATCCTGTTGCTGACGTTCCCCGCAATCGTCTGGCTGGCCGACAGCGCAGCGGCCACCTCCCGCCCGATCCACGCGACGGCCGTTGCTTGGTGGTGGTTTGGTTTTGGCTACTTCTTCACCGGCCTGTTGTGGATCGGCGAGGCCTTCTTGGTCGAGGCCGAGATCTTCGGCTGGCTGCTGCCGTTTGCTGTTACGTTGCTTCCAGCGGGTATGGCGCTCTATTGGGCCCTGGCAGGTGCGGCCGCAGCTCTTGTGTGGCCCAGCCCTTCAGCACAGACGGCGCAACATCATATTGCGCGTGTTCTCATCGCCGCCAGCACGTTGGCCATAGTCGAGTGGCTGCGTGGCCACGTTCTGACGGGTTTCCCCTGGAATACCCCCGGCATGGCGCTGACCATGCCGCTCCCCCTGATGCAAGCGGTCTCCGTACTCGGGATCTATGGGCTGACGCTTTGGGCTGTGTTTATCTGCGCTTTGCCCGCTGTCTTGTTCGCAATACCAAATGCAATCAAAAATAGAAACGCCGCCGCTTTAGTAGCAACCCTGGCGGGAATTCCGCTTATCGGTGCTTTCGCACTCGGCGCTTGGCATTTGGCCGCCCCGCCTTCGCCATTCCTGAACGGCGTAAATGTCCGCATCGTCCAGCCGAGTGTCCCACAACGCGATAAATGGATCGCCGCAAAACAGCCCGGCATTTTTTCAGATCACCTTGCATTATCGAAGTTCGGTGCAGACGGCATCAATGGCAACCTCGACGGCATATCCCATATTGTTTGGCCCGAAGCCGCTATGCCATTTGGACCATTGGATCATCCCGAAGCGCTTGCCGCTATTGGACAGATGCTTCCTCCAAACGTCATTCTGTTAACCGGAGCCTTGCGCGCCGAGCGCGACGACGCCACCGGTGATCGCAAGGCGTTTAATAGTTTGCTGGCGTTCGGCGATAGCGGCAAGCTTGTGGCCCTGTACGACAAAATCCACCTCGTCCCCTTCGGTGAGTACTTGCCGTTCCAGGCCACATTGGAAGCGATCGGCCTGCAAAGCCTCACGCGGCAGCGCGGTGGGTTTACGCCGGGCCCTCGTCCCAAACCCTTATTGAATGTCCCTGGCCTGCCCCCGATTGCCCCGCTGATTTGCTACGAGGCAATCTTTCCCAATGAAGTGGTTCAAACAAAACAGCGCCCAGGACTACTGCTCATAGTTACAAACGACGGTTGGTTTGGTAATAGTATGGGACCGTACCAACATTTTCATCAGGCTCGAATTCGCGCTGTCGAACAGGGACTGCCCGTGATTCGAGCAGCAAATAACGGTATCTCGGGAGTCATTGATCCAGAAGGCCGAATTCTACAGTTGATTAATTTGAACCAGCGTTCCACTGTTGACTCTTTGGTCCCGCAGATGCGGACAAAAACCTTTTATGCCGCTTTTGGCGATATTATTTTCTGGTTGAATTTGTGCGCCTTCATGGGAACGGCTCACCTACTCAAGCGTTCCACGAAGTAGCGCTTTTAAATGATCCAAGGTTGACGGTTTGTTGCATCGCAGCTAGTAATTGCACGCTGGAGGGGAGATTAATCAGTGTCTGATCAGATCAATATCAACGACGGACCCAGTCACATGCAGGTTCCGCCAGCGGAAGAACGTAATGCACGGCGTGCAAACACCGTCGACAGCCATGTCGGAGCCCGTGTAAGGCTGCGTCGCATGCTGCTTGGCATGAGTCAGGAAAAGCTCGGCGAAAGCCTGGGCCTCACCTTCCAGCAGGTTCAAAAGTACGAAAAGGGCGTCAACCGGATTGGGGCCAGCCGTCTTTTTGACCTCGCCCACGTCCTCGGCGTACCCGTGCAATTTTTTTACGACGAGATCGACAAGGCGGATCATCATCAGTCCCCGTCAACGGCGGGTTTCGCCGAGCGCCCAGCTGACACCTACGTCGTCGATTTCCTGGGCAGCCGCGAAGGACTCGAGTTGAACAAGGCCTTCGTGCGCATTACCGATCCAAAAGTGCGCCGTTCGGTCATTGATCTGGTTCGCTCGCTTGCCGGACCCGACGACAACTGACTGTCCGCTGCGATGTTTGGTCCAGGGGCACTTGAGCGCCCCGCCTTGACCCTCACGAGTAAATCCTGCAACAAGGCCCCCAGCATCGAATGTTAACGCCTTTTTGGGGGCCACGTGGCACGAAATTCTTATTTGTTTACGAGTGAGTCGGTCTCTGAGGGTCACCCAGACAAGGTCAGCGACCGCATCTCCGACGAAGTGGTCGACGCATTTTATCGCGAAAGCGCGATCGCCGGTCTGAACCCGTGGTCGGTCCGCGCTGCATGCGAAACCCTTTGCACGACGAACCGCGTCATTATCGCAGGCGAATACTCGAATACGCCAAAAAGCGTCACCGTCGATATGATCCAGTCGCTGGCCCGCAAGGCGATCAAGGACATCGGTTACGAGCAGGACGGCTTCCACTGGGCCAACGCCAACATCGAAGTTCTGCTGCATGGCCAGTCCGCCGACATCGCGCAGGGCGTCGACGCCAAGCAGCCGACCAACGCCGAAGAAGGCGCTGGCGACCAGGGCATCATGTTCGGTTACGCATGCCGCGAAACACCAGAACTGATGCCGGCCCCGATCTATTATGCTCACAAAATCCTTCAAGACCTGGCCCATGCCCGCAAAGCCAAGATTGGCGATGCCGCAAAGCTTGGTCCCGATAGCAAGAGCCAAGTCACTGTGCGTTATGAAGACGGCAAGCCGGTTGGCGTCACGCAGATCGTCGTGTCCCATCAGCACATCGTCGAGGACCTCTCGTCGGCCAAGGTCCGCGAAATCGTCCAGCCATACGTCGAAAAAGCGCTTCCCGCAGGCTGGATTTCGAAAGACACCGTCTGGCACATCAACCCGACCGGCAAATTCTACATCGGTGGCCCCGACGGCGATTGCGGTCTCACCGGTCGTAAGATCATCGTCGACACGTATGGCGGTGCAGCCCCCCACGGCGGCGGCGCATTCTCTGGCAAGGACCCGACCAAGGTAGACCGCTCAGCGGCATACGCCGCCCGTTACCTCGCCAAGAACGTTGTCGCCTCTGGCATCGCTGATCGTTGCACCATCCAGGTGTCGTATGCGATCGGCGTCGCTAAACCGCTGTCGATTTACGTCGATACCCACGGCACTGGAAAAGTTGAAGAAGCCGCCATCGAGCTGGCCCTTGCCCATTGCATGGACCTCTCGCCAACTGGCATCCGCAAACACCTCGACCTGAACAAGCCGATTTATGCCCGCACCTCGGCCTACGGCCACTTCGGCCGTGCCGCCGATGCGGAAGGCGGCTTCTCGTGGGAAAAAATCGACCTCGCAGACGCCATCAAGAAGGCCGTTTGATCGAAATGGTTTGGGATACGGTTTTTCCAAAGGGTTCACCCCTTTGGCTTTCACTTCGAGGGGCCTCGTGCCCCTCGTTTTGATTCAAGGCGTCCATGATTGATCCTCCACTCCCTCCCGAGCCAGACAACGACGACGAGCGTCCCTACAGCGACGAGGTGCGCTCGTTCGGCCGTCGCCGTGCCCGCAAGCCCGGCCCCCGGCAGCAGCGCTTGTGGGATGAACGCCTGCCAGACCTTGCCGTTGATCTCAGTCGGCCCATTGCCGCGCAAATCCCAGCCAACACAGCCCAGCTCTGGCTCGAAATTGGCTTCGGCGGTGCTGAGCATTTGCTGTGGCAAGCCAAGCAAAACCCGCATGCCCTCCTCATCGGCTGCGAGCCGTTCGAGGACGGCGTGATGAAAGCCCTCTCAGGCATCGACGACGACCAGTTGTCCAACATCCGCCTCCATGTCGACGATGCGCGCCCGCTCCTGCGCTGGCTGCCCGAGGCCTGCCTGGATATGGCGTTCATATTGTTTCCCGACCCGTGGCCCAAGCGCCGCCACGTCAAGCGCCGCCTCGTGTCGCCCGCGACCCTTGACCTTCTCGCCCGCGTGATGAAGCCTGGCGCACAACTGCGCATCGGCACCGATATCGGCGACTACGCCCGCACGATCCTGCTCGCCATAACTGGGCACAAAGATTTCGTCTGGCCAGCCAGCGGTCCGCAGGATTGGCGTGTGCGCGGCGACGACTGGCCCTCCACCCGCTACGAACAAAAAGCCATTCGCGAAGGCCGCCCGCGCTATTACTTCCGCTTCCAGCGCGCCTAACGCTGCAAAAAAATCGGACGGACCTTAAAGGTCGTGCCGTCACGGACTAGGACGCAAAACCCAGTCAATACTGACGAAAAACCCAACCCTGTCCTTCAGCACCCGGAACCAAACCGGCTCGACTGCGTTTTTCAACCAATCCCGCTTACGGGACCGTCAACGCAAGGGGTTATCACATGGCACTCGAAGCACTTCTGATCTTACTTGTCATCGGCGCAATCGCCGGCTTCCTCGCAGGCATCATCATCAAAGGCTATGGTTTCGGACTGGTCGGCAACATTGTCGTCGGCATTGTCGGCGCCGTATTTGCAGGTTGGCTGCTGCCGCGCGCAGGCATTTTTCCTGGCGGCGACATCGGCGGCCAGATCATCTCGGCGACGATTGGCGCAGTCGTATTGCTGTTCCTGATCGGTCTCGTTCGCCGCGTCGCATGATCGAATACTGGCTCAACCGCTCACGACGCCCATCCTCGCGGATGGGCGTTTTTTTGCGCTCCACGCAGCGATCAGTTAATGCGGCGGTACTGGCGGACGTGCGGGATTTTGAGCGCACAGTTCAGCGCAGACTTGCATTCGTCGGCGATCTCGGAAATCTGCAGCGGGTTTTCCGTCCGGTTCAAAATGACCGCGCCGAGCATGGCCAAGAGCAACTGTTGCAGTGCCACCTCGGCTTCGGGCGGGCCACGCTTTGCCGAGGACATCGCAAGCAGCACCGCATCTTCGATGCGCGACACATGTTCGTGACCCAGGATCGACTTGAGTTTTTGGTACGCCATGACTGATCTCCGCGCACACCTGAATGACAATACAACTCAATGGTCAACCGTTCGTGGTATTTGTGTAGATTTGTCAGCAAGCATCACGACACATTTTTGCAACACCAAGGGCTTTTTCACCCTACCGGACGTTGCTTCGAGGTAACTTTTCGCCATCCGCGCTCGGGCAATGTACGCAACCAGACACATGCAGCGCGCAATCGCCACGATGGTGATCACAACCATGACGGCGAAACATCTTGCAATTTGCCGTTCCGCCGGTTAGGGCTAGCTTTATCCAACTCACTCACCGGAATGAAACGCTGCAGGCCCGCAAGGACCGGCGCAATTCCCCGTTGAGCCACTGCTACTCAAATCGTGAGATGCTCCCTGATCGTGACGGACAACGCCCCTCCCGCCGGTGACGGCCAGCCAGACGCGCCCCCCCGCGCCTCGACAGAGCGCTTTATTGTCGAAGCGGGCCTCGCCGCCCAGTTGGCAGCCTTTGTCGAGCCCGCGATCATTGATCTCGGCTTCCGCCTTGTGCGCGTTTCGGTCCAGGGCAAGGAAGGCAAGACTGTTCAGATCATGGCAGAACGGCCCGACGGCACCATCTCGATTGATGATTGCGAAACGATTTCAAAACAAATCTCGCCAATCCTTGACGTGAACGACGTCTTTGCCGGCGCTTATCGCCTGGAAGTCTCCTCTCCCGGCATCGACCGCCCGTTGGTTCGCCCGTCCGACTTTGAGGACTGGGAAGGTTATGAAGCCAAGGTGGAGCTGAAAGAAGCTGTCGACGGTCGTCGCCGCTTTAAGGGCGCACTGCATGGCTTCGACGACGGCGAAGTGTTGATGGAGTGCGATGTCGAGGGTGCGGGCCGCCAAGTTCTTGGCTTCCCCGTCCATTTGGTCTCAGACGCAAAGCTCGTTCTGACCGACGACCTGATACGCGAAGCGCTGACCCGCGCGAAGAAAGAAAAATCCGGCCGCCCGGGCGACGGCATCGAACTGGACGACGCTGAATTTGCAACCGGTGGCGACCCCGAAGACGACGACCCTTTACCTGACGACGACGCCAGCGTTCCAAACCGCGACGACGATCACGCAAACGATCAATCTAAAAAGGACTAATCCCATGGCCATTGCTGGCATCTCCGCCAACAAGCTCGAGCTTCTCCAGATCGCCGATAGCGTCGCGCGCGAGAAGTCGATCGACCGCAAGATAGTGATCGAAGCCATGGAGGAGGCGATCCAAAAGGCCGCCAAAAGCCGTTACGGTGCCGAAAACGACATCCGCTGCGAAATCGACCCGCGTACCGGCGAAGCCAAGCTCTCTCGCGTTCTGGCCGTAGTCGAGCAGGTTGAAGTCGCCGAAACCCAGATCTCCTTGCCAGATGCGATCCGCCGCAACCCCGAAGCCAAGATCGGCGACCTGATCGCCGAAACGCTTCCCCCCCTGGAATTCGGTCGTGTCGCCGCCCAGAACGCCAAACAAACCATCGTCCAGAAAGTCCGCGAAGCCGAACGCGACCGCCAGTTCAGCGAATATGCTGGCCGCGTGGGCGAAATCATCAACGGCACCGTCAAGCGCGTCGAATACGGCAACGTCATCGTCGACCTGGGACGCTCGGAAGGTATCGTCCGTCGCGATGAAATGATCCCGCGCGAGAACGTCCGGCTCGGCGACCGCATCCGTGCCTACATCTATGATGTCCGCCGTGAACCGCGCGGCCCCCAGATCTTCCTCACGCGCGCCCGGTCTGAATTCATGGCGAAGCTATTCGCCCAGGAAGTCCCCGAGATCTATGATGGCGTCGTCGAGATCAAGTCGGTGGCCCGCGACCCCGGTTCGCGTGCAAAAATCGCCGTCATCTCCAAAGACAGCTCCATCGACCCGGTCGGCGCGTGCGTGGGCATGCGCGGCGCGCGCGTTCAAGCCGTTGTAAACGAGTTGCAGGGTGAAAAAGTCGACATCATCCAGTGGAACCCGGAAGCGGCGAGCTTTATTGTTAACGCGCTTGCACCTGCCGAAGTCAGCAAGGTCGTGCTCGACGAAGACAGCAACCGCATTGAAGTCGTCGTGCCCGAAAGCCAGCTCTCGCTCGCAATTGGCCGACGCGGCCAGAACGTGCGCTTGGCTTCGCAGTTGACCGGCTGGAACATCGACATTCTCACCGAGCAGGAAGAAAGCGAGCGCCGCCAGAAGGAATTTGCCGAGCGCAGCCAGATCTTCATGGACAGCCTTGATGTCGACGAGGTCATCGCCCAATTGTTGGTAACGGAAGGTTTTGCGACCGTTGAGGAAGTCGCTTTCGTCGACCAGAGCGAAGTCGCCAGTATCGAAGGCTTCACCGAAGAGACGGCCGAGGAAATTCAAGGTCGCGCCCGCGAATATCTAGAGCGCGTCGAAGCCGAGCGGGATGCCAAGCGCCGCGAATTGGGCGTTGCCGACGAATTGGCACAGGTTCAGGGCATGACAACCGCCCTGATGGTGGCCTTTGGCGAAAACGGCATCAAAACGATCGAAGACTTGGCCGACTGCGCAACGGACGATCTTGTCGGTTGGACCGAGCGCAAGAAGGACAAAAAAGACAAATCGGCGGCCGCCGAAGCCGTCAAGCACAAGGGTGTCCTTGAAGGCACTGAGTTTGGTCGCAAGGAAGCTGAGGACATGATCATGTCCGCCCGCGTCCTGGCCGGTTGGATCAAGGCCGAAGATCTCATCCAGCCCGAAGCCGAAATGGAAACTGACCCCGAAGCCGAAGGCGCAGACGACGTCGCAGGTGACGCGCCGCAGGGCAATGCAGGAGACGACAAGCATTCTTAAGGATCGGGCAATAGAGGACATCGCATTGACACAGCGGCACGATCAGCCAGACCCGGATGGGGTCGAGGTCGCCGATGAGCCCCAGCTCACCGGCCCCAACCGGCTGTGTGCATTGACGCGTACGCCACACCCAATCGCAGACCTGATCCGCTTTGGCGCAGGTCTCGATGGCGTGGTCGTGCCCGATCTGGCGCTTCGGCTTCCGGGCCGCGGCGTCTGGATTGCGCTGGACCGCTCGAGTGTCGAACAGGCCGTCCGCCGCAACGTTTTTGCAAAAAGCTTGAAGCGCGCCGTGACGCCGCCATCCGACTTGCCAGCCCGCATTGATGCCTTACTGCAAAAGCGCGTTCTCGAAGCCCTGTCGCTGGCAAACAAGGCCGGTCAAGTCGTCCCCGGTTTCGCCAAGATCGACGCAGCCCTTGAACAGGGCCAAGTCGTGGGCCTGTTCCACGGCAGCGACGGCGCGACAGACGGCGTCGAACGGCTCGACCGCAAGTTTCGTGCAATCACAGCCGCGAATAAAACAGCCGCGAATGAAATTGACCGTGAGTTGAGTGGCCCGGCCACCCCCGAAGAAGAAACAATACCAGACCGCGTTTCACTGAACGAAGAGATACCGCCCCGGCGGACTGGTATGAGCCCGATCGTCTCAGAACTCACAATTGATCAAATCAGTTTGGCCATTGGCCGGTCAAATGTGGTACATGCTGCGATCATATCGGGCGGAGCAGCGGCACGGCTGATGGACGAAGCGAGGCGGCTCCAACGCTATCGCGCTTCGCCAGCCGTATCGTAATTGGCACTACCGCCTTCAAATCCTTAAGAGTTCGGACGGAAAATCGCATGACGGAAACGAAAGATTCGACCGGCAAGACAGTGAGCGGGGGCGCGCGCAAGCCGCTGACCCTGCAGCGGACGGTCGAGTCTGGTCAGGTGCGGCAGAACTTCCCTCACGGGCGGTCCAAGGCCGTGGTGGTAGAAAAGAAAAAGACCCGCAAGCTGCCCGGATCGGAGCAGCCGGTAGAACGGCCCGTGGTCAAACCGATCGTGATCGAGCAGCGGGTGTCCGCGCCACGCGAAGCGGTCAAAGCGCCCGAACAGGCGCGCCCGCCGCAAGGTGGCGGCACCCTTTCGGTCGGCGAACAGGATGCACGCGCACGTGCTCTGGCAGCCGCTCGCGTCCGCGACGAGGAAGCCCGCGCCGAAGCCGTCGTTCGCGAGCGCCAGCGCGTCGTCGATGAGGCCGCCGCCGCTGCAGCGTTGGCCGCAGCGACACCCCCAGCCCCAGTTGCGCCGCCCCCAGTCGTAGAAGTGAAGGCCGAAGTGCCGGTCGCACCGGCTGTCAAGCCTGAAGCCCCCTCGGTCAAACCACAGCCCGCGCAGCCGCCGGTTGCAGAACGCCCAGTGACGGCAAGGCCCGCCGACGCGCCGGGCGCTCCGTCAAGCGACACCCGGCCAGCGCCTCATCGCGGCAACGACCAGCCGCGCAGCACCGGTCCTTCGCCATCGTCTGGCCCGCGTCCGTTCCCTGTCGCAAGCTCGCCCCGCCCGCCACTTTCGGCGCCAGCAGGGGCCGGTCGCCCCAATCAGTCAGGTCCCTCCGCGCGAGGCAACTATGAAGATCGCGGCCCGCGCAGCGGCTCCGGCTCATCGCCATCGTCCGCGCCCGGTTCGTACGATCGTCCGCGCACCGGCCCCTCGTCGAGTGCTCCCGCGTTCATGCCGCGCGAAGCCGGTCGTCCGCGCAACATCGAGCTGCCGCGTGACCGCCGCCCCGTCGTGGTCGCACCTGCTGCCCCCGATCCATCGACCGAAATCAAGCGTCCAACGCGCCAGGTGCCGGTCCGCGCGCCAGCCGTTCCCGTCACGGAAGGCGACGACGATGTCCGCAAAAAGCGCGGCGGCGTCATCGACTATTCCAAGATCCCCAAAGCGCCGCCCAAGCTCGACGATACCAAGTCGCGCGGCAAGTTGACGATCAACAACGCCTTCGACGAACATCAGCGCGAACGCTCGCTTGCCTCATTGAAGCGCAAACGCGAACGCGAAAAGCTCAAGGCGATGGGCATCACCCAGACCCGAGAAAAAATCGTGCGCGAAGTAATCATCCCGGATGCCATCACCATCCAGGAACTTTCAAACCGTATGACGGAGCGCGGCGTCGACCTCATCAAGTTCCTGATGAAGGAAGGCCAGATGCATAAGATCACCGATGTGATCGATGCAGACACCGCCGAGTTGATCGTTGCCGAGTTCGGCCACACCGCAAAGCGCGTGTCCGAAGCCGACGTCGAAATCGACTTCGTGGGCAAAAAGGACGAGGACGATTCGTCCATGGTTCCCCGCGCACCGGTGGTCACCATCATGGGCCACGTCGACCACGGCAAGACCTCGCTGCTCGATGCGATCCGCTCAACCAACGTCGTTTCTGGCGAGGCTGGCGGCATCACGCAGCACATCGGCGCCTATCAGGTCCTGACCCCTTCAGGCGACAAGGTCACCTTCATCGACACGCCGGGCCACGCAGCCTTTACCGCTATGCGCGCCCGCGGTGCCAAAGTCACCGACATCGTGATCCTCGTGGTCGCTGGCGACGACGGCGTCATGCCGCAAACGGTCGAAGCCATCAGCCACGCCAAAGCGGCCGGCGTCCCGATCATTGTCGCCATCAACAAGATGGACAAAGCCCAGTCCGATCCGCAGCGCGTCCGAACCGAACTGCTGCAACACGAAATCGTCGTGGAAAGCCTGTCGGGCGACACCCAGGACGTGTTGGTCTCTGCAACCAAGCGCATGAACCTCGACAAGCTGCTTGAAGCAATCCAACTCCAGGCCGAAATCCTCGACCTGAAAGCCAACGTCGAACGTCCCGCCGAAGGTGCCGTCATCGAAGCCAAGCTCGAACGTGGCCGCGGCCCCGTGGGCACCGTTCTCGTTCAGCGCGGCACGCTGAAAGTCGGCGATATCATTGTGGCCGGCCAAGCCTGGGGCCGCGTCCGTGCGCTCATCGACGACCACGGCGCAAATACCCCGTCCGCTGGACCATCGGTTCCTGTCGAAGTCTTGGGCTTCGACAGCGCTCCCGAAGCCGGTGATGCGTTCGCCGTCGTGGAAACAGAAGCCCGCGCTCGCGAAATCACTGATTACCGTATCCGCAAGCGTCGTGAGACACTTGGATCGGCCGGTTCGCCGCGCACCCTTGAGCAGATGATGCAAAACCTCAAGGACGCGGCTGGCAAGCAGGAGTTCAACCTCCTTCTCAAGGGTGACGTGCAAGGTTCGGTCGAAGCAATCCTCGGGTCGCTCGCCAAGGTCGGCAACGAGGAAGTCATGGCCCGCATCGTCCATTCGGGCGTCGGCCAGATCACCGAAAGCGACGTCGCACTGGCGAACGCCTCGAAGGCAATCGTCATCGGCTTCAACGTCCGCGCCAACGCCCAGGCCAAACACGCCGCCGAGCAGCAGGGCATCGAAATCCGCTACTATTCGATCATCTACGATCTCGTGGATGAAGTGAAAGCGGCCATGTCCGGCCTCCTCGCCCCGACTAAGAAAGAAAACTTCCTCGGTTACGCATCGATCAAGCAGGTCTTCAACATCACCAAGGTCGGCAAGGTCGCAGGCTGTATGGTCACCGACGGCAAGGTCGAACGCGGCGCGAAAGTTCGACTGCTGCGCGACAAGGTCGTGATCCACGAAGGCACGCTCTCGATCCTCAAGCGCTTCAAGGACGAAGTGAAGGAAGTCCCGATGGGTCAGGAATGCGGTATGGCATTCGCGAACTATCAAGACATTCGCGAAGGCGACGAAATCGAGTGCTTCCAGGTCGAAACCATCGCCCGGACGCTCTAACTCCGGTGCGGCGGCGTCTCATGCGGATGCCGCCGCCCATGTTTATGTGAGCAGGTAGGTACAGCGAGGCCTCGATGGCAGGCGAAAGTTCGCATTGGCGGCTCGACATGGAGACGTTCCACGGCTTTCGTGATGATCGTCCCAAAGAGGAAAAGTGGGAGTTGATTGATGGTCGCCCCGTCATGATGCCGCCGCCCTCGCTGGTGCATCAGCGCATTTGCGGCAACTTAGAAAAGCTGTTTAACGACAGGCTTTCGTTAGTTCAGCCGAGTTGGCGCGCCGACCGCGAAATCGGCCTGCTCATCCCGCAGGATGAAAAATACAATACCGAGCCTGACGTCACCGTTATCGATACCGATGTCGAAATGGGCCAGCTCTACGCCGAACGCTTCTACTTCGTCGCCGAAGTTCTTTCCGGCAGCGACAAACCTTGGGTGCTCAAGGCCAAGCTCGACTATTATCAGCGACATGAACCCTGCCTCGCTGTCCTGTTCGTCCGCCAAGACCAGATCGCGGCAGAGTATTATTCACGCCAAGCCAACTGGGCGAAGGTCGACTGGACCAATCCGGCCACCCGCCTCGACTTCCCCGTTATCGGCCACATCGGTCCCCTGTCTGACCTCTACCGCTACACGCCTCTGTCGCTTCGACCATAACTGAGCCAGCAACCACAGATTGCTGTCTCCATTGAGATTCGGATCGCAAAAAAAGCGATGGGAAAACCCGTTGCCTCTATTGCCTCCGCGCGAATCTCGATAACGGTCGTATTGATCGTCAGGGGGCGCATAATGGCCGTTAATCGCATCACACAAATCTACCTCGCGACCGACATGGCCGAAGCGCAGCGCCACTACGAGTCGCTGGGCCTCCACGCACGCCAGACCGAAGAGCCCGAGTGCGTCGGCTACTTCGATGCCGCCAATAACAGCCGCGTCATCGTGGTTGGCGATCGGCATGCAGCCAAGACGATGCCAGCGGCAGCGATCGAGGTTCTGCGCCGCAAGGGCGGTCTTTACACCTGGGTCCACTCGATTGACGCCACCGACATTGACGGCGAAATCCTCGGCGAAGCGCTCACCCCCTACGGCTCGCGCGAACGCTTCATTGACACCGAAGACAGCTTGGTCGTTCTGGCTGAAAAGCTCGACCACTTCATCGAAGTCCCTCGCCGCACAAACTAAAGCCCGGCGGTTCCAAGGGACGCAGTCCGCATAGCCTCGGAGCAGGCCAAGTGCGGAGGTTTGCGGCCAGCGCCTCCAATCTTCGGTGGCACACCTGCAGGTAATACCATTGCAATTCGCGACCGATCCCACTAACAGTCGCCGCTTGGATTTTGAAACAAGAGGCTGCGTACGGTTCGACCCCGGCGCGGAGAAGACATGGCAAAAAGCAATTCCCGCAGCGGCCCAGACAGGGGCCGGTCTCGCGACGACGACGACCGCAAACCGCGCCGAACAGCGTCCCCTGGCGCACCCGCCGGCCCCACGCAGCGCATGTTACGGGTCGGTGAAATGATCCGCCATGAATTGGCAGCTCTCCTGTCGCGCGGCGAAATCCACGACGAAACGCTGGCGGCCACCGTCGTGACGATCCCCGAAGTGCGCATGTCGACCGACCTGAAGCTCGCCACCGTCTACGTCATGCCGCTCGGCGGCTTGAACGTTCCAGCTGTGATCGAGGCTTTGACGAAGAACCAGAAATATATCCGCACCGTGGTCGCCAAAGCCATCAACCTCAAATACGCCCCCGAAATCCGTTTCCGCCACGACGAGACGTTTGATGAAGCGATGCGGATCGACAAGTTGCTCCACTCGCCCAAGGTTCGCCAAGATCTTGATAAGCCAGACCTCGAGAAAAAATAGGGAGTAGGGAGCTGGAAATAGGGAGTGGGGCTTGGCCACGCCTCTATTCAACTCCCCATTTCCAACGCCCCATTCACTCCTTGGACTTACACATGGCACGACGTAAAAAAGGCAACCCCGTTCACGGCTGGCTGATCCTCGATAAACCGCTGGAAATGACGTCGACCACGGCGGTCGCGGTCATCAAACGGATGCTCGACGCGCAAAAAGCCGGTCACGCTGGAACTCTTGATCCGCTGGCAACCGGCATCCTCCCTATTGCGCTCGGCGAAGCAACCAAGACTGTATCCTATGCCGTCGATGGCGAAAAAGCCTATCGCTTCACCGTGCGGTGGGGTGCAGAAACCACGACCGACGACATGGAAGGCCCCATCACCAACGCCAGCGATCGCCGCCCCACGATCGCCGAGATCGAAGACCACCTGGGCAAATTCACCGGCCAGATCATGCAAATCCCGCCGCAGTTTTCCGCCATCAAGATCGACGGAAACCGAGCATACGACCTCGCCCGTGAAGGCGAGACCGTCGCGCTCGAAGCCCGCCCCGTCAGCATCGACCGCCTGGCCGTCGTCGACATGCCCGACTCCGATACCACCGTGTTCGAGGCCGAGTGCGGTAAAGGCACCTACGTGCGTGCCATCGCCCGCGATCTGGGCCGCGCTCTCGGCTGCTATGGCCATGTGATAGCTCTGCGCCGCACGCGCGTTGGACCGTTCAGCGAAGACGATGCCGTCACCTTGGCCGAAATCGAAGGTGCCCTGAAACCTGCCGCTGAGGGCGAGCCAGATCGCCCCATGTCCGACCTGTTTGCCCAGCACGTCCTGCTGCCGGTCGAAACCGCGCTGGCTGACATCGCCGAAGTCGCCGTCAGTTCTTCCGATGCGGCAACCCTCACCCGTGGCCAGCCGATCTTGATGCGCGGTCGCGACGCGCCGATCCACACCGGGGCTGCCTATGCGATCTGCAAGGGCCGTCTGATTGCCATCGGCGAAATCGACAAAGGCACCCTCCAGCCCACCCGCGTCTTCAACATCGCGAGTTGACCTTGTTCGCAAAAGGCGGGCGAGTTTGAGAGGGTGTCCCTCTCGAGCGGGTTTGGGCGGCAGCCCAATCGCGGAGCTCAAAACCCTGGCGATCGCTCGCCCGAGTGCCAATCAGGCCGCCGGCTTAAGGCAGTCCTTGAGATTTTTGGCCAACGACCGCATCAGCGTAAAATAAAGCTCGGGCCCCGCTTCGAGCGACGAACCGTCTGGATCCAGCGTGCCCGCGCGCGCTTTGGTTCCTTCGGTAACGGCTGCAACGAGCGACGGCTGATACATTGGCTCGGCAAAGATGCAGGCCGCATCGAGCGCACCGACCTTTCGCCGCAGAACCGAGAGACGTTTAGCGCTTGGCTGAACGTCGGGGCTGACGGTGATCGAACCGATTGCCGATAAGCCGAATCGATTTTCGAAATACTGATAGGCATCATGGAACACGATGAACGGGCGGCCAGCCAGCGGCGTCAGCTGCTCCGCGATGTCGCTTGCCATCGCATCGAGCCGAGCCACGAGTTTGGCGGTGTTTGCGGCGTAAAGAGCGGCTCTCTCGGGGTCTTTCCTGCTTAAGACGGCCGAGATTCGAGCCGCCATCAGTTTGGCATTCGCCGGGTCGAGCCAGACGTGCCCGTCCTTGTTACCCGCAGACGCGTTGTCCGCTGCCTTGGCTTTGCCGCCCTTCTTGGGTTTACCGTCGTGGTGATCATGGCCGTCGTGGTCGTGCTTATGGGCATCGAATGTTTCACCGGTGCGCTTATCCAGCAGCGTCATCTCAGGCGTATCGGCCAGCGTGACAAGTTCAACGGATGCTGGCAAGGCCGCAACGATTTTTTCGCTGAACGGCTCGACGTTGCCTGAGACGCGAATGAAGACGTCGGCAGCGTAGACTGCGGCAGCGCCCGAGGGCTTCAACGCGAACGTGTGCGGCGAAGCGGAGCCGTCGATCAGCAGCTTTGCCGAACCTGCTCCCTCCATCACAGCAGATGTCAAAGAATGGATCGGTTTTGAGGTCACGACGACGGCCAAGTCGCGGGCCTGTACTGTGGCGGTCGCGACCAAGAATGCGGCCAGTGCGGTCAGCGGAATAAGTGATCGTTGCGCCATTGTGTCCAAGCTCCTATTGCCCAAACACGTTATAGTATAACGTAACGCCCAAACAAGCCCTCTTCGTTAACGCCGGGTACAGCTGAGCTGCGACATCTCAGTGCGGCGCGGCAAAAAAACTGGGGATTGAACAGTTTGGCGGCAGCCTTGGTCTTGCTCTACATTTCGCGTAAACCATCTGCGATCCATCCGGCTGTCTCTCGATGACGCTCATCGCGGACGCCATTCGAATACGTCAAAGAGGCATTACGACATGCAGCAGTTTACACGACGGACTGCCCCGCTGGCTTGCGCGATCTGGCTCGCCAGCGGCGCGCTTCAAACAGCGTCTGCCCACCCCCACGTCTGGGTAACGTCGAAGGCGGAAATCGTCTACGAGGCAGACAAGATCGTCGCGGTCCAGCACCATTGGGCGTTTGACGAATTCTACGCCGCAATGGCGGTCCAGGGTCTCGACAAGAACAATGACGGCGTCTTCGCGCGCGACGAATTGGACGAACTGGCCCAAGTGAACATGGATGGCCTGAAGGAGTTCGATTACTTCACCCACGCCAAACTCGGTGACGCCAAAATCAAGTTCGGCCCGCCTCAGGATTATTGGCTTGAGCATGTCAACGGCATTCTAACGCTGCACTTCAAGTTGCCGCTGACTACGCCCCAGGCACCTGCTGCAAACGGGTTCGAGTTTGCCACATACGATTCATCTTTCTTCATCGCCTTCGAACTGGCGAAAGGCGATGCGATCACGTTGGCGGGCGCACCGCAGAGTTGCAAGATCACCGTTGGTGTTCCGGAACCAACGCCTGAGGAAAAATCGTTGACAAGCGCCATGCAGCAGCAGTTCGGCGGCGATGCTGGAGGCGGCGCCAAATCCGCGGTGGTGACATGCGGCAACTCGTGAAGGTTTGGGCCGCCCGTCTGGCGTTGATCGTCGGTATGCTCGTGCTGGCGACGGGTATCGCCTTAGCTCAGGCGGAGGTGAAAAAATCCCCGTTCGGCGTTGGACCCGCTCCATCGGCGTCGCAGCCAGCCATCAGTGGGCAAACCGTAACAGGTGCGAGCGGCACATGGGGCTGGCTTATGTCGACCCAGGCGCATTACCAGCGCCAGTTGGTCAGCGCCGTCCGCCAGATGAAGACGGCCAACCCTGTGGGCGCGGCCTTGACGCTCGCTTTTATCAGCTTCGTCTACGGAGTACTGCACGCGGCAGGCCCAGGTCATGGCAAGGCAATCATTTCGTCCTATGTTCTTGCCAATCGCCAGACGCTGCGACGTGGCATTTTTCTGTCTTTCCTGTCAGCGTTTTTTCAAGCGATTTCGGCGATCGTGCTGGTCGTTGTGCTGGCCATCGCGCTGAAGGCGACAAGTCTGACCATGAAGTCCGCTGAGTCGTGGGTGGAAATCATCAGTTGGTCAGCCGTCGCCCTGGTGGGCATTTGGCTGCTGTATCGTCAGGTCAAGCCGATGCTGGCTGGCACTGGACCGGCACACAGTCATCACGACAGCACGGCCACCCGCGCTTCGCCTGAACCCGCTCTTGCAACCGCCGGTCACGTCCACGGACCCGGCTGCGGTGACGATCACCGCCCCGCGCCTCTGCGCAAGGTTGGCCGCGTCGCTTTCGAAGCTGCCCCCGTCGAAAGTGGCCACGTCCATACAGCCGCTTGCGGTCACGTCCACATGCCAGAACCAGCGCAGTTGGAAGGCAAGTGGGATTGGGGCAAGGCCATCACGCTGGCCATGACAGTGGGCATTCGCCCCTGCACGGGAGCGATCTTGGTGATGCTGTTTGCGCTCAGCCAGGGTATCCTGTGGGTCGGCATCCTTTCCACCTTCGTGATGTCGTTTGGGACCGCGTTGACGGTCTCGGCAATCGCCGTTCTGGCCGTGGGGTCCCGCGATCTTGCCGTCCGCATGTGGGGCAAGGAAAGCGCTTGGGGTGGGCGGATTGAAACGGCTGTCGGGATCGGCGGAGCGATCCTCGTGATCGCCCTGGGCACCGGCGGTCTCATCACCTCGATCACGACGACGTCGCCGTTCTGAATTCTCCCAAAACGGTCGGATTGAGGAGGGGCCTTTCTCCTCAATCTGATTGCAGCGCGCGCCCCGCCACACCGGCGCGAAAACCGTCCCAGGCTGGCACGCCCGTTTACCAGCCGGTTGTATAGTTTGAAACGCGTCCCGTTCTTGCGCTAAAAGTGACGCGCGGGTAACCCTCTCGCGTCGCCAATGATCAACTGTCATGTCTGGTATTGTTCAGCGTTTTTATGCCTTTGGGCTCGCCCTGGCCCTGCTTGCAGTCCCCCTGAACCGGGTCGATGCGGCTTTGAACGAGAAGATCGTCACGCCCACAGCCAGCCCCTATGAATTGGTGATCGTGGAAGTCGAAGGCTGCATTTATTGCGAAGTCCTGCGCCGCGACGTGATGCCAGCCTTCAATACGTCCCCTGAAGCGCGCGACCTGCCTGTCCGCTTCCTCGATCTCAATACGCCCGACGCTGAAAAGCTTGAACTCACCGACGGGCCGTTGACCCAGGTCCCAACGGTTCTCCTTGTAAAGGCGAACCGCGAAGTTGGCCGTGCGGCGGGCTACATGGGCCCCGAAGGCTTTTTCCACTCCATCAAATGGATGATCAGCCGCGCCCCTTAAATCCGCGCCCATTGTCAAGTGAGCGCCGTTGGCGTCATATACCGGCAGTCTGCTGTCTCGCAACGCTCGGGAGCGCCGCCATGGATCGCCGGAATTTCTTGCTAACGACAGGTGCGGCGCTCACATCACTGTCCGTCTCGCCCGTATGTCTGGCCGCGTCCCACCCGCTCCCTCCAGCCGTCGCGCCCGGTCGCCGCCTCACGCTCTCCGTCGCAAACCGTTTCAGTGCAGATCCAACGGTGGTTCAAGCCAACCTTTTGGCGCGCATCATCCAAGCCACCAGTGCGACACCGCTCCAAGTTCAAGTTGTCGACGCAGCAGCCGTCCCCAATGCGGACCTCGGCCTCGTTACCGCGTCCGCCTTGGTGGATCGCGATGCGGGTTTTGCATTTGTGACGGGCCTGCCGGGAAATCAGGCGCTCAATGCCGCATCGCTCGACGAATGGCTGATCCGCGGCGGCGGGCAGCCGCTCCTCGACCAGTTGGCGGCAACCCATGGGTTGAAGGTTTTGGCGGCAGCCCACAGTGGTGACTCGTTCCTGTGGAGCCGATCGCCATTCGAAAGTGCTGCGGACTTTGCTGGAAAAGCAGTCCAGGCCGATGGCTTGGCGCGCCACGTCGCAGCGGGCCTTGGCGCCGAACCCTGGCGAATTCTCGACGGTGAGCCTGCGGCGTCGTTCGCGCAAGGCAGCCTCGCCGCCGTCGAATGTGGCATTGAAGGCTTGGTTTCCGCTCAGCTGCATACTCATACCCGTTACGCGATCGGCGGCGCGCTTGCGCCCCACGGCACGACGGCAGCTCTGACGGTCAAACTAGAAACCTGGCAAGCGTTCAGCCCAGCAGAGCAGGCGCTCATTTCCGCTGCCGCCCGCACAAACTATCTTGAATCCGTGGCCCTGAACCGCACCATGGCAATGCTGAACGGTCGCTCGCTGGCTCAGTCGTTCAACATCGCCATTGCGCCCTCGGCGGACGCGCTTTCGACCGCAATCCAAACTGTCTCCCGCGCCATGGTCGCAAGCGCTGCTGCGAGCAGCACGGCTGCGAAAAACCTGAACGCCAGTTATATGTCCTTCTTGATGAACCCGCTGAATTCAAACGGTGAAAACTGCTACGTTTAACTTTTCATCAGCTCCCGGTGCTGTTATAGCGTGCCAAACTGACGCATTGCACCGTAACCGGAAGGAAAGCCGCAGTCATGGCGAAGGATCATTTGGCCGAAGTGAAGAAGTACGCGCCCGCCGCCGACGAAAAGGTGGTTGCAGCGATCATCAAGCATCTCGGCATTGCTTTGAAGAGCGCAGACGCCTCGCTTGTGTCGTGCTCAAGCAAGGAAGAGCTGGCACGCGTTCGCGACAGCTGGCTGAAAAAGAAGCTCGCACTCACCGATGACGACAAGGCGCTTGATGCAGCGATCGGCGAGATTTGCACCCGCATGAAGGCGGATCAGAACAAGGACCGCGTCGCTTTTTACTACCTGCTGGCCGAAAAATTCGGCAAGCTTGCCACGCTCGTGAAGTAAACCGCACGCGATCAATTCAGCCACGCGAGTTTGCAGAAGCGGGCGATGCTGGGCACGCAGCATTGCCCGAACTCCTTAAGCCAGCTATCGTGCTCCGACTGATAAAATTGACGAACGTTCAATGGGGGTTCGTCAATACATCCGTGCTAGCACTCTTCTCTGAAGAACGAACACAGAAGGGGCGGTGATTTACGCAGCCCTCTAGCACACCCTTCAGAGAGGCCTCAAAAAAAGGAGGCCACGAAGGCTTTAATCGACTGTGCGAACAGCTACGGTGGAAACAACGACTACGGGAACGACGAGAATGCGTCCGGAAAACATGCCCAGCGAATGCGGGGGTGGAAACCGGTTTTCCGATAGGAAGAACGATAAAACACGAACCTAGGAACCGTCGTTGATTTCATCAAAGTCGGACGGACCCTGGCAACTGGCCTCGACTGAATTTGCTCCCGCGTAACAGTGTGATTTGTCATGAATGCGCCCACTCTGAATGAGCTGCGGAATTCGATACCGGCTCGCGACTTGGCTGATGAGAAGATGAATCAGGTGCGCGATCTGCTGGTTGGAGATTTCATTCGCGAAACGCAATCGCGCATGATGGCCATGGAAAATCGCATGCGCGACCTTGAAGCCGGTCTCTCTCAACGCGTAGCGGTCTTAAGCCAGCGCATTGAATCTCTGGCTGCCGATCAGACCATCGACAGACGCACCGCGTTCGATGAACTGTCAAAGTGCGTCTTGGACCTGGGCGACAAAATTCGGTCGATCCCGCGCTGAACGCTGCAACGCATGGTGACGTCAATTAGCGCAAAAACTGGGCAATTCAAAAGGGTTGCGCTTCGTAATGAGTTGGGGTCAGGTACTGCGTCATGTCCCAATCCGTCGACAAATTAAAACAGCTGCTGTTTCAGCCCGAAAGCGACGCGATTGCAGCGCTCAGCTCACGCATAGAAGCCGTCTTTGACCGGGCCGGCACGACAGACCGGTTCCAGGCCAGCGTGGCCAAAGTGCTCGATGGCGCATTGCGCGAGGCAGAAGTCACCCGCCATGGCGAAATGGCGTCTGCCATCGCCCCCCTGATCGTTCACACCGTCAAAACCGAGATCACCAACTCGACCGACGAACTCGTCGAGGCGCTCTATCCCCAAACCGGCCGCATGGTGAAAGCCTACGTTGCCAGCGCCATCAAGGACCTGACCAACGAAATCAATCGCAAGCTCGAACGAAATCCGGTCATGCTGCGCCTCAACGCGTTGATAACCGGCCGTTCCGTAGGCGAACTGCTGCTGGCCGAAAGCCAGCGCCTGAAGGTTGGGGACGTCTTTTTAATCCGCCGCGCCACCGGTGAACTGATCGCCCGCTGGCCAGAGGGCTCTGGCCCCTCAAACCTTGATCACGTCATGGGCGGCGTGCTGACGACCATCAACGAATTCACGTCCCAAGCTTTCAAAGCCGAAGGCTCTGCCCTCCGCCAGCTCGACCTTGGTGACGCCCGCGTCTATCTACGCGTGTCTCCGACCTATCTGCTTGCCGCGAAATGCTCCGGGACCGCCCCAGCCGGTGCGGAACAGGTTTTCGATGAGGAATTCCTCACCCTCGTCGACCGGCATCAGGAAACCCTCGACGCCAGCACGATGCCCGGCGCACCTTCGGCCCGAAATCTGCCTTTGCTTCAAGGTCTCGCGGCCCGCCTGGAAACCCGTCTCATCGACATCCAGCCAGCCAACGATTCTCTGCGCCGGGGCATCAGTCCGCTGACGCTGCTGGGCCTGATGATCGGTCTGCCGCTCGCGGGTCTTCTTGCCTGGAACATCTACGTAGATTATCGGCTTGGACACGTCGAGCGCGTTGCCCGGGCGACCCTCGCATCAGTGCCCGAAATGTACGGCTATCCAAATGCGATGAAAGCGTCAGAACGTGGCAACGTGTTGACCGTGTCCGGTCTGGCGCCCGCGACAACCGTCAAGGCGGTCGTGATCAGAAATCTCAAGCAGGCTCTGCCCGGCGTTGCAATCAACGATGAACTGACGGCCGTTCCCGCTCAAAGCGCTGACGTCGGTCCGCTGCTCGATGAGTTGAAGCAGGATCAGCGTGCCTTTGAAGCCAAAGTCGCCGAGCAGGTCGCCCGCCACAACCAAGAGCGCGCCGCACGCCAGATGGATCGCACGGCGCGCCTGCTGCGTGCCGCCGCCTCCAGCCCCGGAAACGACACCCAGACGTTGGTAGATTTGGCCCAAGAAGCGACCGAAATCAAAGCGGCACTCCAGGGTTCGGCATCATCCCAGGATCGCGCGGCCATGCCAGCCCGCATTCAGAACCTGACGGCTGCCATCAAAGCCGCCTCAATGACCGGGCTAGACGCACCCGCTGCCGCACCAGCAGCGCAGACTGCCCCCGCGCTCGACCTTGTCGATGCTGCAAATCGTGCAACCAGCGCCATCGAAGCCTTTATAGAGCTCGCTGCCGTCAAGCGCCGACTAGACGACGAAAGCGCGCGTCTGCAGTCTGCAATCGCAGCCATCCCCAAATCCGATTCCAGTCCGCGCGAAAGGCTGGAGCGGTTCGCGAAAGCGCACGCGATTTTCTTCAACGAAAATACCGCCTTCCGTGACGAGGCCGAAGCAAGCCGCGTTCTCGATGAACTGGTCCGCCTGATGGCGGATGAGAGCTTGTTCTTGCGCGTGGTCGGCTACACCGACGATCAAGGCACTCAAGCGAAAAACCTCACGATCTCAAGAGCCCGTGCCGAAGCCGTCGTGGCCGCACTCCTGGCTCGCGGCGTGCCGGCAGAACGCCTCGTCGCCCTCAATCGCACCTCACCGGAAACAAACGTCAGCCCGGTTACGGGTGTCGGCAGTGCCAATCGCCGCGTCGAATTCGAGGTTGGCTTTATCGGTGAATCCGGCCGATGAGCAGGGCCCGGAAAGTCATGCTGTTGGGCGAGATCGGGGTCGGTAAATCCTCGCTCGCCCGCCGCCTCGTTTTTGATCGCTTCAGTAGTGAGTACAAGCCGACCATCGGCGTAGAAATCTATCGCCATGACATCCCGGCCGCCGCCTTGGACGGCCAACCGGCGAGCCTCATTCTCTGGGATACCGACGGCAACTTCGGCGATGCCATTTTCCGCCACGTCTACATCAAGCAGGCCTCCGCCGCCGTCATCGTCGCCGACAAATCCCGCCCCGATACCATCGACGCCATGTTGCGGCTGGCGCGCGGATTTGCCGAAGTCCTGCCGGGTCGCGCGATCCATTTCGTCATCAACAAAGAAGACCTCACCGTCGAAGACGATTCCGCTCACGTTGACGGGTGCGTCCTCAACGCACCCATTCAGAAGGCGAGCCCCATTCCCCTGTTGAGGACAAGCGCGCTCACGGGTACGCATGTCGAACAGGCCTTCATTGCAACCGCAAAAGCGATTTTCCGCCGTGGCCAGTGACCCCGCTCCCGAGGCCCTGCTCGCCGCTGGCCGTTACGTCGCTGGCCGAAATGTTTACGGCATCGTCTGGATAAATCGCGACCTGATCGCCACCGCCCGTTACGGGACCAAGTCCGACTTCGTCACGGTCGGCGAGCCGATTGCCAATAGCGTCATCGCCTTTATCGGGTCGGAGGACGATATTTTAGCGCTACAAAACGATTCCACCGGTTCGATCGAACTCCCCGGCGTCGTCATCCACGGAAGTGCCGACGAACAGGAGCGCTACAACCTGTCCTTGTTCTGGGACCCCTCGCAGGCCTCCTATCTCCTCCTAGTCGCCCGCGCCTCGCTCGACGCAGCCCTCGAAGTCGAACTCCTCCGCCACGTTCGCTTCCGCCTCATGGCCGAGGAGCAGATCAAGGCCAAGTCCGCCGAACTCGCCCGCGCCAACCGCGACCTGGAAGACTTCGCCGCCATCATTTCCCACGACCTGCGCGCACCGATGCGGGCACTCGCCTATATGACCAACGACCTGGAACAGACGCTTTCCAGCGGCCACCTGGAGGACGCATACACCAAGCTCGCTTGGATCAGATCCCAATCGCAGCGCATGTCGTCGATGCTGAGTGCCTTGCTTGATTATTCGAGCATCGGTCGCAAATACCGTGCGCTGGAGTTGGTCGATACCCGCGCTCTGGTGGCAGCGATTGCAGCCTCTCTCCCTGTGGAAGGCGGCTCCAAGATCTTCATTGAAGGCACTTGGCCAGTTCTCGAAACGCTCAAGGCCCCACTCGATCTCGTGCTACGTAATCTTGCCGATAACGCCATCAAGCACCATGACCGCCCCGGCGGTACGATCCGCTTGGCCGCGATAGAAACACCCGCGGCCCTTTTGATCCGCGTCAGCGACGACGGTCCGGGCATTGCGCCAGAGCATCGCCAAGCCATCTTTCTCCCTTTTCGAACGCTCGTCGCAGGCGACGCGGCAGCGTCCGCCGGAATTGGCATGGGGTTAGCCTTGGTTGAGCGGACGGTCGAAAGCGTGGGCGGTTCCATCAGCTTGCAACCATCCGATCCCGGCAGCCGGGGCACGACGTTTGAGGTCGTCTGGCCCCTGATGCTTCAAGACTCGTTGAATGATCAATGATTTCGGCGTTTAGGTGTTGGCATCTTTGCACAGACGGCATAGGCTCGCCGCGAGTAGATCGTACGGCGTCGTGGTTTGCATACCGTGACATTGAACTTTTGATCGGCGATTGAAACGGTTCTCTAAGCGTACGCCGTTACGCACCGTGCGGCGTAGGGTATTGGGACGTTGAAATGACGACGACAGGATCAGGTGGCGACTTCCTCGCCAAAAAGAACGACAGCGTCCACTTGAGCAAACAATTGCCCAAGCTGACGAACGTGTTGATTATCGAAGACGATACCTTCGACGCCGACCGGCTTCGCGCCACACTCCGCGTTATCCTTGGCTATGAAGTGAACGTGCGCCGTGCGTCGACTCTCGGATCGGCCCTCGACAGCGTACTGGCTAATCCGCCCCAGCTCGTGTTCCTGGACGACCTGTTGAAGCCAACTGACACAGCAAGCCACACCATTCCATTCCTGCGTCGCGCAAAATATGACGGGCCGATCGTGGTCGTCAGCGGTCAAGTCACCCGCGCGCGCAAAGCCGAATTGATCGCCCTCGGCGCAACCGACGTCATTCACAAAGACGACGTCGACAGCGTCCGCCTCGCCGAAGCCCTCGCCCGCGTCTACAACCTGAGCTGAAAACTGTCATCCCGGGCCAGCGAGTGAAACCTGTCATCCCGGGCCAGCGAGGCGCAGCCGAGCGCCAGACCCGGGACCCAGACATGCGTGCCGATGGCCCCGTTCTCATGGCCCTCGGTTCCGGCTCTCCGCTGCACTGCGGTCTGGATGTCAGTGGAGCGAGGTGTTTCGTTGGCATATGAATCGGGTATGTTGAACGTGACGATGCCAGCGCATGAACCCGAGATTGCATGACCAAACGGATTTTTATCAGCTACCGGCGCGATGATAGTGCGGGACATGCGGGCCGGGTATTTGACCGGCTGCGGGCCGACTTCGGGCAAGATGTGCTGTTCATGGACGTCGACGCCATTCCGCTTGGTGCGAACTTCGTGCGCGTGCTGCGGGAGGAAGTGGCTAAATGCGATGTGCTGCTCGCGATTATAGGGCCGGCGTGGCTTGGCGCGAAGGACGAGGCCGGTGGGAGGCGATTGGATAATCCAACGGATTTTGTACGGATCGAAATTGCAGCGGCATTGGCGCGAGATATTCCGGTAATTCCGATTTTACTGGAAGGCACGCGGATGCCAAATGCGGGGGGATTGCCTGCGGATTTGGCGGCGTTATCGGAGCGGAACGGGCTGGACGTGCGACACGCGTCGTTCCATGCGGATATGGATAAGTTGGTCACTCAACTCACACCGCAAATCTTGACCTGGGAGGATCGGCATAAAAGGACGCTTCGAATTGCTGAGGAAATGATAAGGGATTCTCGTCCGAACATCCGCAGTCCGAAAAGAGCAGCGCCTTCGCCTTCCAAAGTGAATGAGGTGATTGCCTCTAATGGGCTCTGGATGATGCCATCTAAAAAATCTCTGAAAGCCGGTGACCAGCCTATTAATTTCCCCCACTTTTTCATCAGAGTTGTGGTCGCAGAAAGTTCAGTTCCGAGCACGGCAGGAACCATCGTTAAGGGATTTCAGTGGGATAATTCGGAAATGCCGTTGTGGACCGTGGCGCACGGGCACTGGAACTCCAAGGGATCAACCGGACCTGACTATTCACGCTGGCTCACCTACCTGGGGCCAACTTGGCGGCCGGAGTATGCGGCGTTGAGCGAAGCCGTGTTCAAAAAGCTCGGCGGTAAGTGGCTAGCGCGGTTCATCACGCATCCGTAACCCCTGCATTCAGCCCCGGGTGTCATCCCGGCCGTAGCGCAGCGGAGAGCCGGGACCCAGGGCTGCATACTTGGAATTATGTGGTGCCTTCGGCGCTTATTTCTGGATCCCGGCTCGGCGCTTCGCGAAGGCGCTCCGCTGGGCCGGGATGACAGGGGTGATTACCCCTTCCCACCCAACAACTTCCGATGCTCCAGCGCTTTTTCGCGCGCTATTTTCCGGCGGGCTTCGAAGGCTTCCGGCTGCCAGATTTGGAATTTGTCGCCCAGGCCGACAAAAGTGACTTGGGATGTGAGACCCGCGTGCGCGCGAAGGTCTTCAGGAACGACGATACGGCCGTCACCGTCGATCGTGAGAACCTGGACGTCGCCGTAGAGTGCGACAGAGAGTTCGTCCCGCTCATCCGAATAGTCCGGCAGGCCAGCGAGAAGCCCGTCGATCTTTTGCGCAAGTCTTTCGCCGCCACAATCAAGGGCCGCAGCGTCGATCGCGGGGTAGCAATAGATGCCGGAAGCGCCAGCGCCGCGATAGCCATCTCGCTCGAGCACGGCCCGGAATGGGGCTGGGACCGAGACACGCCCTTTGGCGTCGAGCTTGTTTGTGAATGTCGAGACAAAGCGGTCCATTCCCTCTTCGCGTGTTGCGCTCCCACTCTCACTCGACAAAAAAACACGACTGGTGCGCAACTTAACGAAACAGGACTGGGCTCGGCTGGAGTGCGAGCGAGGCTTGCGCGGGTACCCCGCCACGCAAGCCTCGTCTCGCCGTCGCACCCGTGGCGGTCATCCTTGCAACGGCCCTCGACGTTACCGGCGCCCGACCACGGGTTGAGCCCAAATTCATGGGCAAAGATGGGATCGCATGGGATTTTATGGGCGTCAATGGAATCTTAATCTATCCACATGGGGGGTGCTGGAATTTGCGTCAGCGATGCGTTGAGGCATCAGTGCGGCAAAGCCTCGCCCGCAACGAAACCCTGTCGGCAGCCATTGAGACCGGCTTACCTCCTGATTTCAGGGGCATAAAACCGAAGGCCTTGGCTGGAGAACCAGCGTCCCGGATGCGCTTTGGTTGTTTGGCGGCGCAATTGAACCAAGCGTTAGCGATCTGGAAACCATGCGGCGGCTAGGGTGATCCGTGCCGATGGTGTGCGTTGTTTGAGGGGTTCGGTAATGGTGGGTAAGCGTTTGCGGATGGTCCTAAGGGGCCTGAGCGTTGCGTGGTGCATCGCATGCAGCCTCGGGTTCGGCGTCGAGAGTGCTGCGGCCTCCAGCGCTAGCGGGTTCAGCTACACGTTTCCCGTACGCGGACCACACGGCTTACCGGTCGGACTTTATGCCGAGGAGCGTGGTCACGGCGACCCGGTCGTGCTGCTGCACGGGCTTGGCGGGTCGACCTATTCTTGGCGATTTATCGCGCCAGCCCTCGCCCGTTCCCATCGCGTCATTGCGATCGATCTCAAAGGCTTTGGTCGTTCCGACAAGGCATTCGACACGTCTTATGCGGCGGTCGATCAAGCGCGGCTGATCGCTGGATTTCTTAAAGGACGCGGACTTTCCAACGTGACCCTGGTTGGGCATTCGTTCGGTGGCGTCGTTGCATTGCTGACCACAATGGAACTCAAGCGGCGCGATCCAGGCCGCGTGAGCCAGTTGGTCCTTATTGACACGCCAGCACTGCCGCAATCGTTGACGCCAGTCGTGCGGTTGATGCAACAACCCGTACTCCCCTATGTGTTGCTGACGGCCATTCCAGCCAGCGTGATGACCAGCATCGCCCTCCTGTCGCCGTCGACCATGCGATTTGCACGCGATTACACGCCTGGTGACGCCGCAGCCTATGCAGCCCCGTTCCAAGATGCAGCCGCGCGACACGCCTATATTCAGACTTCGCGCAAAATCGCGCCGGATCTGCGCGTTCGGGAACTCGTAGCCGCCTACCGGCAAGTTAGGCAGCGCACGCTGCTGGTATGGTGCACGAACGACGAGGTGGTCCCGCTGTCCACGGGACACGCCCTTGCCAAGATACTGCCCCGCGCGCGCTTGGAGCAGCTCGAAGGCTGCAACCACGCGCCGACCGATGAAGCCCCAGCAGCACTCGCCCGCAGCCTAACCCGATTTCTTGCACGATGAATGATCAACGGAGCTATGCCATGCGTTCAGCTCAACCTGCTTCCGACCGGCGTCAGTTTGGCCGCCGTAATACGTGTCTGCATGGCTGGATGAGTATTGAGGGCCGACCGCGCATCGCATGCCTCGTACGCAACGTGTCGGAAGGCGGCGCACTGCTCGAATGCGACGTGCCCAAGGTCATGCCGTATCGATTCGGGCTGATCATCGAATGCAAGGGTTTTGAAGCCTGGTGCGAGACGCGCCACCAGAAAGAACGCTGGATCGGCGTGCGATTCGTCCGCTTCGAAAGGGTCGAGGAACCGATTGCGCAATGGTCTCCAGAACTAGAGGACAATTGGGCCGGAAAAAAAACAGCCACCACGCGCTAACTGGGAAGCCGACCAATCACCCAAACCCGCAGGGTTTAGGGAGCACCGTTGCGACCCGGCGGGTAATCCGCCGCCCCGCCGGAGCGCCTTCAGCGCGTGAGGCACAAAGAGGCCCAAAAAATATCCAGTCGGTCTGTAAGCCGGGTTCTGTTTGGCGGGTTGCCCCGCCGCGACGGCCATTCATCTGCGACGTCTGTTGCCAGACGCCTGTAGCAACCAACCCGGGTGACGGCTCGAAGACAAGCTCCGTGCCAGGTTGCCCTGCACGAGGCCACCCCTATTTGGTCTTGCTCCCGGTGGGGTTTGCCCTGCCGCGCCTGTTGCCAGCCGCGCGGTGCGCTCTTACCGCACCGTTTCACCCTTACCCGTCCCGCAGGACCGGCGGTTTATTTTCTGTGGCACTGTCCCTGGGGTTGCCCCCGGCGGCCGTTAGCCGCCACCGCGTCTTCGTGGAGCCCGGACTTTCCTCCCACTCTTGCGAGTGAGCGACCGTCCGACCGACTGGAAGCGCGACATGGGGGTGAACCACGGCGCGGGTCAAGCGGATTTGGCTGGGGATGTGCCCTTTAAGGCGCAAAGCCCGCAGAGGCGATCTCGTATTGGCAGCGCCGCCCCAGTTTCAGGAACTTCGACATCACGCACTGGCGCACGGTTTCAACGGTCGAATTGGAGCTGATGCAAAGCCGACGAACGTCGGATTCACAGGCAGCGCGCATGGACGGCGTCACTTCAGGGGGAATTTTCACGTCATCGGAAGCGAAAGCTTTCGTGGCAAACGCCAGCAACGCAATGGTCACGATCATTCGAATGGTCATGGTTCGTCTCACAAATCATTTGGTATTCGTCAGCTTCCATAGGATACCCGCAGCCAAGAGATGGCGGTATGGTGCAGTGCGACAGCGCGGCGCGGGCAAAAGTGTTTTCCCCACACGGTCCTGTGGATAACGCGGGTCTCGACGGCGAGCTGGCGCGGTTATGCGCTGGTCGCAGCGGGCGCGCCCTGTCAGGCTTGGCTCTGACGGTCATGTTCGCAGCGTGCGACCAGCCGTGTTCAACACGAGGGCGACGCCGTGGCCAAAGAGCAGAGAAGCAATAAAGAAAAGCGCAAGCCGAAGGCCGACAAGAAGCCAGCGGCATCCGCATCGCCCTCGCCGTTTTCATCCGTGACCGCCACGCAGAAATCAGGCGGCGGCAAGAAAAAGTAGTCCGAGTCCAGAACCGGGTTCGCTCAAGGCGGCGTCGCACATCACGTCGGCGGCCGCTTTGAGTACATCCTTCAAGGCGAAAACGAGCGTTGGTCCCAGAGCATTTTCCGATCGAAGTGGTCACCGGTTCGGCGCAGAAAATGCGACAAAGCAAAGACCTAGAGCGATGTTCCAATTCCGTAGGATCGGAATGCGCTCTAGTCATTTCCGCCCCCGCACGAAAATCCCCGCGTCAGCTGCAACGGTTGCCACCACAAAATCATGCACCGTCCGCACCGGCAGCGCATGCGCAACATGGGCGTGCGTCACGATCCAATAGGTCCGCGACACAACGATTTCGGGCAGCACGCGCACTAAAGTTCCGCCACGCCCCATCGCGTAATCGTGCAGCAGTCCGATGCCAAGACCGCTTTTGACCGCTTCCATTTGGCCGAGCACGCTCGCGCATTGAAACTGCGGCACGCCCGTCAGTCCCAGTTCGGCGGTAAAATCCAGCGCTGCCGCAAACAGCAGATCCCCCACATACGAGATCAGCCGGTGTCGCGCCAAATCCGCCTTGACCTTGATCGGCGGCGCAGCGTCGAGATAGGCGGGGCTCGCATACAGCGACAGCGAATAGTCGGTGAGCTTTCGCACCCGCAACTTGCCCTCGACAGGCCGCTCGACCGTAATCGCAATATCCGCCTCCCGCTTCGACAGCGAAAACGAACGCGGCAATGGCACAAGCTGCAATGAAAGTTTGGGATGCGCCGTCAGCAGCGGCGAAAACCTGCTGCCTAGAAACAGCGTCCCAAACCCGTCCGGCGCGCCAATCCGCACCACGCCCTCGACACTGTCGCTATCCTGCGTCAGCGCGGCCCTGAGATTCAAAAACTCCGCCTCGATCTTGGCCGCATGCTCCAAGAATGCCTGACCCGCAACTGTCAGTTCGCTCCCTGTCGTCCGCCGGTCGAGCAGCCGCACGCCAAGCGACGCCTCCAGCGTATTGATCCGCCGCGTCACGGTCGCCTGATCGAGCTTGAGCTTTCGCGCCGCCGCCAAAAGCTGCCCTTCCCGCGCCACGGCCAAAAACAACCGCGCATGATCCCAGTCGAACTCTGATGTGAATTTTTGCATATCAGTCGAAATGCTATCCACATCCCCGCATACCGTCAACGCCACTTCCCCCTCTCCCCGCTCGCGCTCTTTCGCGCGAACGGGGAGAGGGTCGGGGTGAGGGGCGGCCTCAAACTCAGACTGATTCCCCTCCGCGTCATCGCGCTGCGATGCTTTGCATCGACGCGGGCAAGGTGCAGGGCCGCACGCGCTAAGACAAAATTGAAAGAGGCTCCTTTCAGAAGTTGAAATCCTCCCAAGTTTTCGTCATGGCCGCGCAGGCGGCCACCCACGACAACAGGCCGCAAAACGACGTATAACTGTGCTGTTTCAACATTTAACTATGATCTGAAAAGAGCATCTGCCGATGGTCGCCGTGGGTGGCCGCCGTCGGTGCGGTGCACCGCTTCGCGGTGACGCGGCCATGACATTGGTTTAGCGATTTGCACGCCCCACCAAGTCCTTGACGCTCACCCCTCACCCACCCCCACGCCGCGAACGCCGATCCCCGGACGAACCATCACAACGCCGGGCGACGTCCATCGGCTGACTCACACCCCGCACAACCCGATCTCGTTCGCGGCGAAATCGTCGCAATTCCGCAAGGCACAAACGCCCCGCCGCCCATTTAATCTTCATGCTGATGTAAGGGGGCTTCCGCGACACGAGTGCGTCTCCAAAAAAATCAAAAAAAGAGGGGGGGGCGGAGCGTGCGGAACCCGCACGGGTCGTCCGATGATAGAGGAAGCGAGAACGGCACGCTCCACACAGGATTTTCCGCGTATCCGCAGCGTTTAACGCATCACGGACCGGAGAATCTCACTCCGGCGGGTGCGGCGAGCCGTCACGCCGGAGGCGTGCTCTGCACGACGGATCGTCCGTTGCGTAACGGCACCCCCGGCCTGTAGCCCAGATCCACTGAAAAAGACGCTTCCAGAACAGCCCCCCAACAACCTGGACCACGGGCAATGTACGCGGCCTCCAAGGAGCGGGGATAAGTCGGCAGGCATCTTAGGCAAATAAACCCAGAAAGCCGACAGCCCAACTGCAACGCAATGACCCCAAGCCGACGAAGTGCATGGGCTCAACACTCGTGTTGCAAAAGTGCCGGGCATCGCCGCGATCATCGTGTTCACCGCAGCAACAACTTTTTTAACAACTCACGGCGGCGATGGCTGCTTGCCGTCTTAAACCGCCTTTGTGCTGATTTTCGGGGAAGGCTAAAAGCGCCACAAGCAAGACTTGGAATATCAGTTGGCATGTGGTCTTTGCGCAACCCAGAACTGCGCTTGTCGCCACTGCCTTTTGCGTCCGGAATGTTTCGGATCTGTGGAGCCGCGCCACCAGGGGCAATGGAAATCAAAACGCGCCATTCAGTGTCGCCATTCCGTCATGAGAGCGCACTAGTTTTACTCGGAATGGAAAGACCTGGGCGCACATGACATCAGTTATCAGAGCGCGGGATCTGATGTCATCGAACGTACTGTCAGTAACACCCGAGACACCGCTCCGGCGAATAGCGCAATTGCTGCTCGAACATGGCATCAGCGCGGTGCCGGTGGTCGAGAATGGCGTCCCCGTCGGTATCATCAGTGAAAGCGATTTGATCGAGCGTCAGCGTCCGGATGGCTTGGCTTGGCAATTTTGGGTCGCGGGTCTGCTCGGTCGCCGGATTCATCCGTTCGCCAACACCCCCAGCGGTCGATTTGAGTGTGCGGCACGCGACGTCATGAGCACGCCGGTCGTGACCGCGAACGAGCACGAAGAAGCGGAAGTACTCATGGACCTAATGGCAAAACACGCCATCAAGCGCATCCTAATCGTGCGTACGGAGCGCCTCGTTGGGCTCGTCAGCCGGACAGACCTTATGAGGTGGTTTGCGCGGCAACCCTATACTGCAAGTACGACCGACGCCAAGCGGCTTGAGCGATTGGACGCCAAGCTTCGCGCGTTATCGCCTAGTTCCAAAGGCAGGGAACCGCCATCTGAAAAGGTCGGAGACGCGGCGGTTTTCACTGCGTCCGCCTTCCGCGAGCAGGTTAAACATTATCAATCCGCACTTGTCGCTGAACGGACGAAAGAGCGCCGTAAGGCTGCTGAGCAACGCGCTCAGGAGGTCGACAAAATCCTGAACCGCAGCTTGGACGAGGATAGCTGGCGCCGCGTACTGCTTGCGGCCCATAAGGCTGCCGAACGCGGCGAGATGGAATGGCAGGTCATGCGCATGCCGAGGGAGGTCTGCTCAGACGCCGGCCGCCTGATCAACATATCCGATCCCGGCTGGGGCTCGACACTACGTGGCGAAGCAGCGGATCTCTGGGTGCGCTGGCAAACCGAGTTGCGTCCGCGCGGATTTCGCATGACGGCCCGCGTCCTCGACTATCGCGATGGGATCCCCGGCGACATTGGACTTTTTCTCGTTTGGAAAGCATGACGCGGATTGATTAAAACATGCCCATGCATGAGAAGGTCAGTTTCCAATGATCATCAATAAGCGCCGACTTCGGACCAAAGCCCGATACGCTTAAACGCTTGAATGGCCAAATTGCGATGCTCACGCAGGTGCAATAGTGAATTGATCTCCCGCACAGCCACCAAGAGCCACCGATCCTGGCGCAAGCAGTCAAGTTTCAGCGGACATTCATCATCAGAAGCATGCGCAATACTCCGCGCGACTTCGAGTGCACGTTGGGTCGCAATGTCGTCCTTGAGTGGCACCTCAAATTGACATGTTGGTTAATATCAGCCCTACCGGCACATGTTGCCCCGCTTAAGCGAGGTTATATTCACAATTCAGCTGCCTTTAGCCCGGCGATTGCCGCATAATGCGTGTGGGCCACCTCAGCTTTCAGCCAACGATGTGGTACCCGCCATCAATGTAATGGATGCCGCCGGTGATGTTGGCCGCTTCGCTGCTGGCCAGATAGGTGGCGTAGGCGCCGACATCACGGATCGTTGCCAGATGGTGCGTCGGCGCGCGTTCGGCGGCATGCGCCAGGAGCTGATCGAAGCCGTCGATTCCGGATGCTGCCCGCGTCTTGAGTGGTCCCGGCGAAAGAGCATGAACGCGGATGCTCTTGGGTCCCAGTTCAGCTGCCATATAGCGGGTGACCGATTCAAGCGCCGACTTGACGGGCCCCATGACATTGTAATGCTCGACGACCTTTTCCGATCCGTAGAACGAAACCGTCAGGCAGGTGCCGCCGTCCGGCATCAACGGCTCCGCCGACCGCACCATGCGGATGAACGAATGCACGGAGACATCCATCGCCTCGGCGAACCCGTCGCGCGAACAATCGACCACCCGTCCGTGCAAATCGTCCATTGGACAAAATGCGATCGAGTGGAGACAGATGTCGATTCCGCCCCACGTCTGGCGAATGATTTCGAATACACCGTCGAGTTGGCCTTCGCCGCGAACGTCCAACGGAAGGATGATTTCAGCGCCTAGCTCTTCAGCTAGCGGGCGGACATGCCGTTCGGCTTTTTCGTTCAGGTATGTGATCGCGAGATCGGCGCCTTGCTCGCGCAGGCACTTGGCGCAGCCATAGGCAATCGAATCCTGGTTGGCGATGCCGATGATCAGCGCCTTTTTACCTTTGAGCGAAAACACGTTGGGTCCCCCGAGCCATAGTCAGGCATTTGCTGATTGGCATCGGGATTAGCAACGACTCGTGAAGGATCTGCGACATTGGCATCGCGCGGGACGCAGGTCACCTATGCAAGCTCCTCTTCGGCTGGTGAGATTCACGCAATTGTCATCGGCAAGGCGTACGCACCAAGGATTGAACAACTCAGATGCAAAGGGGCTGTCGATGCAGCTCGAAGTCCGCAAGATACATATTGAAGCGTCAGGGGTAGTCGGCGATGGCGGTCCCGTGCCTGTGGCAAGCGGGGTTCCCGCCCCGCCGGAAAACAAACAGCCGGTTCGAGCGGCAAAACCGGTTGCTGCCGGGCAGAACAGCCTGGACCGCGCTTTGCGCGCAGCGACCGGACATCTGACCCAGGGCATCTCGCCGCATGCGATGTCGACCGCTTGGTTCGACTGGTATTCGCATCTTTTGCGTTCTCCCGAGCGGCAATTTGAACTCGCCGCCCTGGCACTTCGGACCGCGACGGCGCAGTCGTTGTCGGCCAGCGATGCCGCTGCCGATAAGCGGTTTGCCGATCCGGAATGGCAGCAGTGGCCGTATGCTCCGATGCTGCAAGGCTACCTGGGCTGGGAACAATGGTGGCATGCGGCAACCGCAGACATTCGCGGGATGTCGCACAAGGATGCCGAGCGCGTCCGCTTCATGACCAACCAGATACTGGACGTGGTCTCGCCAGCAAATAATCCGCTGCTCAGCCCGGTCATTCGCAAGAAGGTTGCCGATCAGCACGGCCTGAATGCGTTGCAGGGGTTGGCCAACCTGACGGAAGATATCGCGCGTCACGCACAGGGCAAATTACCCAACGGGACGGACGCCTTCAAGGTCGGGAAAAATCTCGCCATCACACCGGGGCAAGTCGTTTATCGCAACGATCTGTTCGAATTGATTCAATACACACCGCAGACGCCGAGCGTTGCCGCAGAACCGGTTGTGATCGTGCCGGCCTGGATTATGAAGTATTATATTCTCGATCTGCGGCCCGAGAATTCGCTCGTGCGCTTTCTCGTCGAACGCGGCCACACGGTGTTTATGATCTCGTGGACCAACCCCACGAAAGCCGATCACGACCGCTCGTTCGACGACTATCGCGCTCACGGCGTCATGGCGGCACTCGATGCGGTCGGCAAAATCGTGCCGGGGGCCAAGTCTCACCTAGTCGGCTATTGCCTGGGCGGCACTGTTGCCGCGATTACGGCTGCCACCATGTCGCGCGACGGCGACGATCGCCTCGCGTCGCTGACGCTGCTCGCCGCGCAGACGGACTTCAGCGAAGCCGGAGAGTTGATGCTGTTCGTTGACGAGAGCCAGGTCGCTTTCCTTGAAGACTTGATGTGGGAGCAAGGGGTGCTCGACGCCAAGCAGATGGCGGGCGCCTTCAAAATGCTCCGGTCGAATGACCTGATTTGGTCGAAGGCGATCCGCGAGTACGTGCTCGGCGAACGCGACACCGTCAACGACATGGCTGCGTGGAATTCCGACCCGACCCGGATGCCGGCTCGCATGCACTCGGAATATCTGCGCAGTCTGTTCCTGGAAAACCGTTTGACAAGCGGCCGGTTTGCCGTCGATGGCCGTGTGATTGCCTTGAAAGACATCAAGGTCCCGGTGTTTCTGGTGGCGACCGAGACCGACCACATTGCGCCCTGGCGGTCGGTCTACAAACTCAGCCTGTTTACCGACAATGAGCTGACGTTCGTTCTGACCAACGGCGGACATAATGCCGGCATCGTCTCGGAACCTGGTCATGCCCGCCGCCGCTTCCGCTGCGGCACGCGACACCCTGGCGACCGTTACGCCGATCCCGATAGCTGGCTTGCCAAGTCGGCACTCCAGCAGGGATCTTGGTGGCCGTCATGGGAAGGCTGGCTGTCGACGAATAGTTCGGGCAGCCGCCCCGTCCCCGCGATGGGAGCACCGGCGATGGGCTTGCCGCCCCTCGAGCCAGCGCCCGGCACATACGTCCTTCAGCGCTGACGCCGGATTTACCAATCCAGTGCCGCGCAAAGTCTGATTGGGAGGATCGAGAGAACCCGTGGTATCGAAGAATCGAATTATTGCCGTCCTGGGTAAAGCCGATCTGTTGCTGCCCGAGCAGATTGCTCAATCGCTCACTGCCAATGACCAGATCAAATACTATTTCGCGCTGCTGCAAATGGCGCGCGCGAACGCCGACCGGCCTGCCATTCCAGCCCAGGACCTGAAGGCTGAACGGCTCGCGAGCCGGATCGCGGATACCGAACTTGATGGTGCCGTATCGGGCGCTTCCAAACACGCTGGCGGCCAATATCGCGTTCCGCAAGCCGAACGCATTCTTGCCGCCGTGATGTCGAGCCTCGACACGATGATCGCCTGCCTGCCGCCTGCCGAGCGCGCAGCCCTCGCTGCACGGATTGCCAAACTTCAGCCCCCGGCCATCGAGTCGGACCTCATCCCCGGCACAGTCATCGACACCATAACGTCGGGTGACCGCAAGCGCGGCGACAGCCTCCATCTGGTGGTGATGGATGCCCACAAGGCCATCAATCGCCTTCAGGCCGAAACCGCAGTGGAAACCTTGGCCGGGGCCCATGTTCATAACCTCACCAGCCATTCGCGTCCGCTTGTTGAGGCCTTCATGGCAGGCCTCAACCGCACCGCGCCGCTGAAATTCGACCACCCCGGCCTTGGCACCACGGCGACCGAACACGACGGCCGCGTCCTGATCCAGAACGATATCGGCACCACCGATGCCCACGTGCTTGTAGTCCGCATCGAAAAGCGCACCACAACGCTGACCTACACCGACATCCACAAAGCCCGTCTTGAGTTTTTCCAAAGCCTGTTTGCCGATTTCTGCGTCGACTGGGCCGTTGCCAACACGCAGGAAAGCAGCAGCCTCGACAACAAATCGTACCTGCTGACCACTGGCACCTACGTCGCCAAGAACGACGACGACCTTGCCCGCTATCTCGCTCACCTGGGATCGCGCATCGTGTTTCTCATCGACTGGAACAAGGCGCGCAAGCGCCTGCGCGGGTTCGTAAGTAAGGCGAACGCCATCGAAGTGCTCACGTGGGCCGCAGTGCACGACTACGGCCACCGCGCGTTGCTCGAAATCGGCGGGGAGGTGTTGCTGGCGGAGGCGGTCGAATTTGCTGCAGGCGATAGCCTGCATTACGGCGCACGGCTCGATACGCTGATCGGCGTAGACAATGCCGTAGCGTTCCTCAAGACCGCCTGCGAGCGCGCCTCGCTGGGCCTGCGCCACCAGCGCTCGCGGCGGATCATTGCCGACGAGATCAAGGCCGACCTGCGCGGCAAGTTTGAATCGACCGGGCTTGCGATCTTCACGGTGGCGGCTCGCCATGCCGCCTGCGGGTTCGATCTTGCGGTGACGCTCAAAGAGGCCTTAGACGATCTCAGTCTGGCGGGCAATGCCGGCTCCCTGTCGCAACTAGCTAAGCGGGCTGCGGTCTGGGAAGTGCGCGGCGACGAGTTGCTGAATGAGGCCCGCGCCGACATTACTCGATTCAACCGGCCGCGTGCGCTGCTCGACGTATTTGAATTCGCCGACGACGCGGTCGATGAACTGGAGGAAGCAGCCTCGCTGACCGAACTGGTCGCGCTCGTGCCGCAGGCGCATCGGGCGTTATTTCAGTTGCAGCAATTGGGGGATGCGGCCCTTGGCTGCGCACAGGAACTCGTGAAATGCATCGAGTGCGCGGCCACTGTCAGTCGCAGCGACGTTCGTGACGACCTCGACGATTTCCTGGCGTCGTTGGATCGCCTCATCGGGCTCGAGCACAAGGCCGACGACCTCATGCGCCAGACCCGCCGGGTACTGGTCGAGACCGTCGACGATCCGCGCGCGATTTATCTCGTCGATCAGCTCGCGCGTGCGCTGGAGACGGCAACGGATGCTTACGTCCATGCCGGTCAATCGTTGCGCAGCTATCTGATGGAAGAGGTGCTCGCGTGAGCCACAAATCGTCGGGCCGCAAGGCCACCCCCATGCCGGTCTATCCGATCCCGTTCAACGGTCCGGCCACGAGCCTGCCCTCCAAGGAAGAGGTGGGTTCGAAGGCGTACAATCTCATGGTGATCGCGCAGCATGGGTTGCCGGTGCCGCCGGGGTTCGTGCTCGGCACACAGGTGTGCCGCAACTACTTCGAACATGGCCGGCATGCGCTGGACGGGCTGGAAGCCATTCTGGCCACCGAGTTGGAGCGGGTTGGAGCGGCGATGGGCCGCCGGTTCGGCGATGCCAAGCGGCCGCTACTGGTCTCGGTGCGCTCGGGGGCGGCGGTTTCGATGCCGGGGATGATGGAGACGGTGCTAAACGTTGGGTTGTCTCAGGATGCGGTGCAGGGCATGATCCGGCTCACCGGGAACCCCAGGCTCGCGCTCGATTGTCGGCGAAGGTTGGTGGAACAATTTGCGCAGGTCGTGAATGGCGCCGCGCTTGAGCCGTTTGAGGCGATCGTGGCCGAACGGCTTCGCCACGATGAGTTGAGCCATCCCCATCAGCTCGATACTGAAGCGTTGCGTGAGGTTTGTGTTGCAACGCTCGTCCAATATGAGACGGCGACCGGCAAGCGGTTCAGTGAAGATCCGATGCAGCAACTGACGTCGACGATTGAGGCCGTGCTACAGTCGTGGTCGAGCGAGCGGGCCAAGAGCTACCGGTGCCTCAACGGGATCGCCGACGATGCCGGGACCGCCGTGACGGTGCAGGCGATGGTGTTTGGCAATGCTGGGCCGTCATCGGGTTCGGGCGTCGGCTTTACCCGCAATCCCGCCGATGGTTCGAATTTGCTCTACGTCGACTATCTGCCCAACGCTCAGGGCGAGGACGTGGTGGCTGGGCGGCGCAATGCGCTTGGTGCAGCTGATCTCGAGCGACGGCTGCCGGCTGCTTATGCGGGGCTGCTGGAGCGCCGCGTAGTTCTCGAACAAGCATTTGGCGATATGCAGGATTTCGAGTTCACGGTCGAGGACGGCCACCTCTACATATTGCAGTGCCGCTCGGGCAAGCGCACGCCGTTGGCCGCGCTGCGGATTGCGCACGATCTGGTTGCCGAGGGGCTGATCACGCCGCAAGCTGCGCTGGCCCAGCTGGCCCATGTCGATACCGACGGGATCGAAACGACGCAATTGACGCCAGGAGCAGGCGTATCACCGTTGGCCCATGGGGTGCCCGCGAGCGCGGGGGTGATCGTGGGAGCGGTGGTGCTCGATCCTGCGCGGATCGAAACGATCAAGGCGCACAGCAAGGCGGTCATTCTGGTGCGCGAGCACGCCGAGACGGGCGATATTTCCGCGCTGTCGCAATCGGGCGGCCTAATTACGAGATTTGGCGCGCGCACCTCGCATGCCGCCGTCGTGGCGCGTCAGCTCGGGAAGGTCTGCCTTGTCGGCTGCGAAGCGCTGGCAATCGACGCATCGCTGCGGTCGTGCCGGTTCGGCGACACCGTCATCAACGAAGGCGACATCATCTCGGTTGATGGCGGGCAAGGCACCATTTACGCCGGAGCGGTTTCAATCGAGCACACCAAGCCCAAGGAATTGCTGGCGGAGGTGCGGCGGTGGCGGAAGCTCAAGTCGGCCGGGGTCAGCGCGAGCAGATGATCTGGCGCATGCCGGTGAGTGAACCCGAGCCGCCAATGATCTGAGGCGCATCCAACGCACATCATCACCGATAGTCCGTACGTGGGCCGCTACTTGCCCCTGTTGGGACTTACCTTCGTGGAAACTCTGTCGGCTACCACGGCGACCTCGTCACCGCTCCGGGCAGGTCGCAGTCGTTGTGGCATGCTATGGCTCCAGGTCGGCGACCAGACGATCTTCGCGGGTCCATCGCCCAAAAGGCCGCGCTGTCAGAGCGCTGTTGTAGTAGCTGGCTTGCCCGGTCACTTCTGGCCCGATCCAGGGTGGCCGCGAAAACGATTGGTCCTCGGATCGCAATTCAATCTCGGCGATGATCAGTCCAGCATTCTCGCCCAGGAAGGTATCAATCTCCCACGTGTGCCCGTTGTCGAGCACCGTCGCCCGGTGCTTTTCAATGATTGCGCCGCACCTCAGCGCCAGCATCACCTCGGCGTCCAGCACTGGAATGACATACTCAAACTCGTGGCGCCGCAAACTCGGACCGCGCGATTTGACAGTCAGCGTTGCTTTCAAGTTATCGCGGATGCGGACCCGGATCGATGCCTTGTCGTGGCTCGAGAGATAGGCCTGACGAATGTAGGCGCTCTCACCCGCAACCATCTTCCAAGCATCGCCCAGAACCAAAAATTTTCGTTCAATCTCAAACGCCATCCCGCACCCTGTCCGCCAGACGCGGCCAACCATGGACGAAGGAAAGCCAAAGTTCAACAAACACCGGAGGAAAGGCTAAGTTCGGCAACGGGCCATGCGGTTTCACCATGTTGGTGTGGAGTACCCAAATGGAGCCGTCGACGCGTAACGCATTGAATTGGTGTCGTCTTTCAGACAATGCTTCGCATGACGTGGTTGCCGGTGTCGCCGCCCGGCCATCGTCGGCTGGAAGTGCTGAGTTCATCAGGCTTTGTCAGGCTGCAATGTCATGACCTGACGTCGCGCAAGCGAGGTCGCAATTGCCCGATTGAACGCGGAAGCTTTAGAACGGCATTTTCACTTGCTTCGCTGCGACCTGGGTGCCAGCGGCGTAGCTGATCTCGACAACGGAAGTGTAGTCGAATTCATCCCATTTACCCGGCCACGAATCGGCTGGTGCGCCGAGGGCCGAGACAAGGCGCGGGATGTCCGAGTGACGCCAGGAGATGACGCCGAACTTGTTGCGATAGGCGCGCTTCTCGCCCAGTGAGGCAACAAGCCCTTCGACTTCGTCATCGTCAAATCTGCTGTTGATCTCTAGGCTGAGGGCCGATCCAAGAGGCTCAATCGTCTCGACTGGACGTCGCGAACGGTCTGAGGACTTTGCGGCAATGAGGAAATCCGGTCTCCCAAACGTCTGCAACACGTACGGCACCAGCCGCGCGGCGCGCTCCTGGCCGGCGGGCGAAAGGTTACGATCGCGCCTATTGCCTGTCTTCTCGGCATGGCGAAGAACAATGAGGCGTGCCGGCCCTGTAGCAGGCCGAAAGGGCGAAACGCCAGGTAGCGCCGTTGGCGCTCCTAAAAACATGGACTTGAACCACTTCAGCAGTTCCATGATGCGCATTGTCCCATCAACGACCCAGCATGGACCGAAGGCGATGCGCATAGCGCATTGGAGAGGGACGATCCAGCGGTGAATTTCGGGGACGTGAGCGAGGGATCACGGACGCGCTGGTAAGCCACATATAGGCGGCCGATGCGCAGCCTGCGCATTGCCTCCATCTAGAACAGTAGCCGTTCGCGCCAGACCTGCATCAGGATTCGCGAGGTGACGTAGCTCGCCAAGATCGCCAGCGGGATCACGATCCAGGCCTGCGTCAGGCTCGACACGTGCGGGGCGAGAGTGCGGACCAGGACACGCATGGGCTCGGCCATGAATAGATGCAGGCAATAGAGCGCCAGCGCGTGCTTGGCCATGAACTCCACGAACGCGGGCGCGCGTGGTGCCCAGTGGATCGCCAACACCAGCAGGGCAGTGGCGTGCAGGACCAATGAGGCGCGCGTATAGGTCGGGTAGGAGACCTGCTCAGTTTGGTGGAAGATGCCGTGGCGATAGAACTGCCACTCTGTGGCGGCGACCATCGCGCCGACCACGACTAGAGCGAGTGCGACCAGGGTTGCACGTCCACGGTCGGCCTCGGGGCCGAGGAAGCGGACAATCACCACGCCGGCGAAGGCGTAGGGAAGGAAGTTGATCGGCGACCAATAGGCGCCGAGCCAAGCCATGTGCCAAGCGATCGCCGCCGCCGGGGCTGCTGCGACGGCAATGGTAGCCGCCGCTAAGAGCGCGAGGACTGCAAACGTCGGCAGACGGACCGACATGAGTGTGACCGCGTAGGTCAACAGCAGCGCCACGAAGAAGTAGAAGATCGTGTGCCCGGCCGTCAGCAAATAGACAATGGCAGCTTCGGGCGTGCGCGGCCATTCGGCGACGACGCCACCCCAGCCGGACTGGAACAGCGTCAGTGCAAGCGGCCAAAACAGCAGCAGAATAATCACACGTTGAGCCCGCTTCCAGGCCACGTTCTCGTCTGGGTTGGCGGCAGCGAGTAGATAATTCGAGATTAGCATAAAGCCAGGGACCGCCAGCAATAGAACCTGGAAACTCAAGATATCCGAGGCGTTCACGCTGTGCTGCAGATAGCGGTCGTCCCAAAGTGCCGTCCGGCCGGCGCCACCCAGATGCCAGATGACCACGAAGACGGAGAGTATCGCTCGCAGCCATTGGATGCCGTCGATGCGCGGTTCGGTTCGAACGGGGACGGCGTTGCGAGGCCCAAACGTCGTGTGCCCAACGGACGCGCCGGTTGCCAGTGAATCGGTCATTGTTCTCATACCCCAGCAGGTGCTGATGCTTCGACCATTGCCAGCGGTACTGCCGACATTGCCGAGGGCTCTAGGCGCTCGTCGCGGTCGGCGCTCTGATCGTGGTCAATCATCCCCGGTCGCCGGTGCCGATATCGCGTCACGAGATTGACCCCCAAGCGGTCCTTGGGCCGGGACGCAACACGTGTGTTGCAAAAGTGCGCGACACGACGATGGAATCGTTTGCACCGCAATAGGCTGTCCGGCGGGCCATCGACTCTTGATGAGTGCAGATCAGCGCAGGGTTTCGAGCAGGCCCCGATCCTCGGCTGGGAGTTTCGCGGCGTGCGCCCGTGTGGCAATTGACGCGAATCGGTCGGGGCACGTCCGGTGCAAGAAGCTGATGCCGACCTGGAACGACGTGCGATGGGTTATGCGCGTGTGGCCGGTCATGAGATTGATCGGCCCCGTCGGCTTGTCCAGATAGGTCTCGACCTGCGCCGCCACGAGCGCACAGTCTTCACTCGTTCCGATCCTCGTGAGCCCGATGAGCACGAGCCAACGCTCGATCGGATCGGTGCGCCAGCTCAGCTGGTCTCGAAGCCAATCGCGGTGGCGTAGCCCGCACAGGGTAGAAATGGCCACCAGCAGGCTGAGGATCGCGGTCATGTTCTGATCGGTCCGCTCGAGACCGTCGAGTTCGTCGATGATGGCGTCTGCCGTCGCCTCGTTGCCGCAGCGGGCGAGCGCCTCAGCGCACACGCGCATTTCCTCGCCGCCAGCACTTCGGCGCAAGATATCCGTGAGCAGTTCAACGGGTCGCGCACCCGCACAGGCGCCGAGCGCCTGAATCGCCGCCTGCCGGACGCGTGGCTTTGTGGACGCAAGCATCGGCTCGAGAGGATGACCATCGAGACCGTCGAGCAGGCGGAGTGTGCCGAGGATCTCCAGTTGGATGGCTTCAGTCTTTTCCGCGCTGAGGCGCTCGAGCAGAAACGCAGCGACCTCGGGAGACCTGGAATTGCGCGCGAGATAGTCGAGGAATTCGTAGGCGATCTTCCGCTCGATCGCCGTGAGCTTGCGGCCAAAGAGTGCGCGGAACTCCGGAAGAAGTGCCGGATCAGCCAAAGTACGTGCCGTGTCACGGGCACCGCCGGGGTCTCCCGTCGTCGCGGTTTTGATCAAGTCTGCGATCATGATTCCCCGCCCACAATGACCTTGCTCATCGTCACCGTGAACGTGACGTGGTCGCCGGCGAACGCTGCATCACGGACGTCGGCGAAGATTTCGTGAATGCCGGCGCCAGCGAATTCGCAGTCCTGAAAGCTGCTCGGCGGCCATCCGGCCAGATGCAGATTGCAATTGTGGAACCGGCAGCGGATGAAGCGTGCGCTGAAATAAGCCATCTTGAAGTTGGCGCCGCTGAAATCGCAATCCGTGAACGTGCCGGAAATGCTGGCGCTGTGTGTCGTGATCTTGCGGAACGAGCAGGCGTTGAACTGCCCCATGAGGCGAAGGAATTTCCCGGCGCGGTCGAAAACACTGCGTTCGGCGGTGACATCCTGCAATTGGATCGACTGCTCGGCGCCGAACTGGTTCTTGGGTGCGCGCGCTCGAGTGAAGTCGGCGTCGGAGATCGACGCACACGTCACCTCCGTCAGCGGAAAACCACGGAAGTCGGCGAGGCCACTCGGCAGAGTGCCCCGGGGTGATGCCGGCATCGGGATGGCCTTGCGCCCCGCCCCGCGCTTGAGAAAAATTGCCGCCTGTATTGGTGCCATCTCCTCCATAGTCCACGCGTTAGCCATTTTTCACCTGCTCATCTCCATGACGGGGGGAAAGATCAAGCGCCACACGAAAGCCATGAGTATTGATCCGAAGGTCGGGGTCGTCCCCGTTGCGGCCGCACGTTCGAAGGTTGACAGGATTGCAATTCCAGGACCCACCGCGGACGACACGTTGAAACTCGGAATGCGTGCACGCAGCCTCGTCGTTCATCCATGCCGATCCGTCACTTGGGGCGCCGACATAATCTACGTGGTAGTCGTCCGCGCACCATTCCCAGACATTGCCGTGCACGTCGTGAAGGCCCCAGAGATTTGATGGATACCTTCGGGCCGACGTCGTGCCATTCGCGAACTGTCCATAATTGGCCTGTTGCGAGTCTATCTCTTCCCCGGTGCTGTAGGCTGTGTCTGTCGTCGATCGGCAGCAATACTCCCACTCGGCCTCCGACAGCAGACGATAATGCTTCCCAGATTTCTGTTCAAGCCACGCTGCATAGGCGATGGCATCGTGCCAGCTCACGCAGACGACGGGGTGGTCGTCCTGTTGAAGGAATCCCGGCTTGCGCCAAGTGCATTGGGCATCGTACTTCCATAGATTGCCCATCCGGTAAACGCCGCTGCCCATTTTGCGGTTGGTCGCCGACACGAAGGCCGCGAACTGACCGCGCGTGATCGGCGTTACGCTGACCGCGAACGGGACTCCGATCAAAACGCGATGCGGGGGCTTCTCGTCGTAGTTGTTCGATCCCATCATGAACACACCAGCGGGGATCACCAGCATATCCGGGCCACTGTCGAAATCCTTGAACCACTCGGTCCGGCCAGCGCCGGGCATGAGCCAGCCAGCTTGCACAACATGATCGTCGAGGGGGCTGAAGATCGGGACAGCGACCTTGATACGCTCGGGCACAAACAACGCATCCACCTGGATCTCGGCACCGCGATCAAGGTCATTTTCTGCTTGCGCCAACGGCGGCCTCCAGCATTCCAGAGGTCTTCTCGATCAGCTCCGCCGCGCCCGACGTGTATGGATCGAGCCGAAGCGTAGCGCCGTCGCGAAAGGCTACAATCACTCTGCCGAACAGGGAGCCGCCAAGTCGCACCACATCCGCTAGCTGCCGCGTCTCCTCACCCTTGTGACCAGCGAACGTGATCGTCATCCGCGCCAGATCGCGCACGCTCACGCCCAACGCGTCCCCACGGCGCAACCGCCGCCCCCCGCCATCCCCCGCACAATGCTTCGAAGCATCCCTGGGCTGCCGCACCCCACGCGCCAACCTGTCCCGCTCGCGCCGCAGTCGGCGAATCTCAGCAAGGCACAGCCGCCCCGCCTCACATTTAATCTGCCAACTGAGTATACGCGGACTTTTCTTCGTCACGATCAAGTCTCCAAAAAATCAAAAAAGGGGGGCGGAGCGTGCGGAACCCGCACGGGTAATCCGATGATAGAGGAAGCGAGAACGGCACGCTCCGCACAGGATTTTCGGCCTACCCGCAGCGTTTAACACATCGCGGACCGGAGAATCTCACTCCGGCGGGTGCGGCGAGCCCCAGGATCGTCTCTTTGCGTAGAGAGCACCCCCGGCCTGTAGCCCAGATCCACTGAAAAAGACGCCTCCAGAACAGCGCCCCCAACAACCTGGGCCACACGCAAGTGTAGATGCGGGCGGATGGGCGGGGATAAGTCTGCGGGCATCTATGGCCACTAAACCCAGAAAGCCGACATCCCAACTGCAACGCGATTGACCCGTTGCTGACGAAACTGCAGTTCAGTGTGGGGCTGACAGTCCTAGCCAAGAAGCTGCCGTGTCGCAGATTGCTTCTATGCTAGGTCCCAGTGGGCAGAGTGTTTCGTGCAGGTTCGGCAGCGAAACACGTAGATGCCAGTGATATCATGAAGCCGATCCTCCCATAAGCCGACGACGGGATCGCGAACGACGCTATCGAAGTACGCGCGACCGTTGCCATCCCAGGATCTGTTCACGAAATCGCTTCTCGACCATTCACCGACGAACGTCATGGGTCGCTTGCAGCAGAACAACCAATTGTCGTCCTGAATCGTCGGGTAATCAGGAGTTCTCAAAAGCTCCATCATCTCCTCGCGAGGCAGTCGAGCCCCTACCCAACCATCGTTCAAGACCACCATCTCGAAATCCGATCTGTTCAGGCCAGGTATGCCGTGGGTCACGCCGCCGACGGCATCAATGAAGCGGATCATGCCAAGTTCGGTGCCTTTTGTTAGAGAGAAACGATGCGCTCGCAAGCAATCGTAGCAGCCGAATTCGACAGGTGTTTCCGGGAATAAGACAGAGCCGCCGCAAGCCGGGCAAGGCGCAGCCGCCTTCTCGCTCACGGCAAGCGGGACGCTTGTCTGACAATGCCCGCAAGGCAAAACAAGATCCGTCCCGATACCCATTTTAAAACAGTGCACGTCGCTTGCCTGGCAAATGCTGCAAGTCATTTTGCCAGCATAACCGCTGGCCGCGCTGGCCGGAGCGTCGAACAGTTCAAACGGAATGCCGAGTTGTTGAAACGTAAGGGACGTCATGCAGCGACCTCATTGCCTCGTCAGTCGAGGGTTCCGCAAAACAGTGATATGCGCCTGTCGCGGCCCTTTAAAAAATCAGCAGTATCATCTAAAGCGGCTGGCCACGAGACTTGAAGAGGCGCTGCCAGAATGCACCCTTCTGGCCCTTCGCGTCGCTGCGGCTGCTGCCCATGGCCGGTACACCCTCAAAGCCGACCATTCGCTAGCCCCCCACCCCACCCAACCCACATTCCCGCATACCGGTTCCGGCACCATTGGCATTGCCGCATAGCCCTTCCGGGGCGCATTAAACTGCCAAGAGCCCTTTCTGAAGTCACAAAAAGACTGAGGGTTCGGGAGCTGTGCTCCCGAGCGGGTTTGGCCCGGAGCGCCACTCGGCGCGACAGACTTTAACGACCAGCCCACACGCGCAGCGCCTCACTCGACAACCCCTGCTCGTTCGTATATCCTCGATGGATATACATCTGCCGGGAGGCCGCCCATGCCCACGACCACATCCCTCTTCAAAACCAACAAAACTCAAGCCGTCCGGCTGCCCAAGGACGTTGCGTTTCCCGACAGCGTGAGCGACGTCGAAATCATCAAGGTCGGCAATAGCCGGGTCATCAGCCCGGTAGGACACCGCTGGGATGCCTTCTTTGCCACCGGGCCTCATATCTCCGACGACTTCGATAGCGGCAGCCAAGGCACGTTCGAGACGGATCGCGAGTCGCTGTAATGCTGCGCTATATGCTCGACACGAACACCTGCATACGCGCGTTGCGTTCCGACGCCACGTCCCGGCTCGCCGGAAAGTTCAATCGTCATGCCACGCAGATTTGCATTTCCAGCATTGTCCTGGCTGAGTTGCGATTTGGCGCAGAAAACTCGCAACGCGTCGCGGAAAACCTGGAAGGGTTGGATCAGTTCGTGTCGCGCCTCGAAGCCGTGCTGAACTTCGACACGATTGCTGCAGCCGAATATGGCCGGGTCAGAGCGGCCCTGCGCACCGCTCCGATTGGCCCGATGGATACGTTGATCGCATCCCACGCGCGAAGCCAGAACCTCATCGTGGTCACGGCCAATGTCGGCGAGTTCGCGCGCGTCCCTGGCCTTGAAGTCGAAACCTGGACTTAACCACCAACCCCCACCCCAACCCGCATTCCCGCATACCAGTTCCGGGACCATTGGCATTGCCGCATAGCCCTTCCAGGGTGCATTAAGCTGCCAAGAGCCCTTTCTGAAGTCACAAAAAGACTGAGGGTTCGGGAGCTGTGCTCCCGAGCGGGCGTGGGCGGCAGCCCACACGCGCAGCGCCCTATAACGCCAAAGGAAACGCCATGACCAAAACCCTGACCCATTTCATCGGCGGCAAGCACGTCGAAGGCACGTCGGGCCGCTTTAGCGACGTCTATTGGCCCATGACCGGCGAAGTGTCCGCCCGCGCGCCGCTCGCCAGCAAGGCCGAACTTGCCGCCGCCGTCGCCAACGCCAAGGAAGCCCAGCCCAAATGGGCCGCAACTAACCCACAGCGCCGCGCGCGCGTGATGATGAAGTTCGTCGAACTCATCAACCGCGACATGGACAAGCTGGCCGACATCTTGGCCCGCGAACACGGCAAAACCATTCCCGATGCCAAGGGCGACATCCAGCGCGGCCTCGAAGTCGCCGAGTTCGCCTGCGGCATCCCCCACCTGCTCAAGGGCGAATACACCGACGGTGCCGGCCCCGAAATCGACCTCTATTCCATGCGTCAGGCCCTCGGCGTCGTGGCGGGCATTACCCCGTTCAACTTCCCCGCCATGATCCCGCTGTGGAAGCTGTGCCCCGCCATCGCCTGCGGTAACGCGTTCATCCTAAAGCCGTCTGAGCGCGACCCCTCCGTCCCCTTGATGCTCGCTGAACTCATGATGGAAGCAGGCCTTCCCGCTGGCATCCTGAACGTCGTCATCGGCGACAAGGAATCCGTCGACGCGATCCTCGACCACGAAGACATCCAGGCCGTCGGCTTCGTCGGCTCGACCGACATTGCCGCCTACGTTTATGCCCGCGCTGCCGCCAACGGTAAGCGCGCGCAGTGCTTCGGCGGCGCGAAGAACCACATGATCATCATGCCGGACGCCGACATGGACCTGGCCTCGAACGCGCTGATCGGTGCGGGCTACGGCTCGGCTGGCGAACGCTGCATGGCGATCTCGGTCGCCGTTCCCGTGGGCGACAAAACCGCCGACGCCTTGCTTGCCAAGCTGATCCCCAAGATCGAAGGCTTGAAGATCGGCCCCTCGACCTCGATGGACGCCGACATGGGCCCGCTGGTAACGAAGGCCCACCTCGAAAAGGTCAAAGGCTACATCGACATCGGCCTGAACGAGGGCGCAAAACTCCTCGTCGATGGCCGCAGCTTCAAAATGCAGGGCTATGAGAACGGCTTCTACATGGGCGGCTGCCTGTTCGACCACGTCACGCCGGACATGCGGATCTACAAGGAAGAAATCTTCGGCCCCGTCGTCTCCGTGGTCCGCGCCAAGGACTACGCAGAAGCCCTGCGCCTGCCCTCCGAACACGCCTACGGCAACGGCGTAGCGATCTTCACCCGCGACGGCGACGCCGCCCGCGACTTTGCCTCCAAGGTCAACGTCGGCATGGTCGGCATCAACGTGCCGATCCCCGTGCCGCTCGCCTACCACACCTTCGGCGGCTGGAAAAAGTCCGGCTTCGGCGACCTGAACCAGCACGGCCCAGACAGCATCCGCTTCTACACCAAGACCAAAACCGTCACGGCCCGCTGGCCCTCCGGCATCAAGGAAGGCGCCGAATACGTCATCCCCACGATGAAGTAACACCCGGCCAAACCGCAATCCGTACCCCTAAGCCAAGCCACGTTCCCCGTGGCTTGGCGTTCTGCCAGCATTCCCACTGGACAGCTTTGCCCAAACCGTCGATTCATCGCGTCCGCCCCTAACCTTGCAGGACCGCCGTTGACCGACGCCCCCGCCGACCAGACCCAACCGCGCGAACCATCCCGCCCACCGCATCGACCGGTGATGCTGGCCGAGGTCCTCCAGGCGCTGGCCCCCTCTGACGGCGAAGTCTTCATCGACGGTACGTTCGGCGCAGGCGGCTATACTTCAGCGATCCTGGAAGCCGCCGACTGCCGCGTGATCGGTTTCGACCGTGACATCACCGCCGTGCGCGCGGCCGCCGATGTATGCGCGCGCTACGCCAATCGCCTCACCTTGATCAACGAACCCTTCAGCCAAATGGAAGAGTTTGCTCGGATCGAGCTGACACCTGAAGGCGCACCGCCCCTCGCTGGTCCACTTGTCGACGGCGTCGTCCTTGATATCGGCGTCTCGTCCATGCAACTCGATCAGCCCGAGCGCGGCTTCTCATTCCAAAACGACGGCCCGCTCGACATGCGCATGTCCGCGCACGGCCAAACCGCCGCCGATGTCGTGAACACCCTCGATGAGGAACCGCTCGCCAACATCCTCTACGACTTAGGCGAGGAGAAAAAATCGCGCCACATCGCCAACGCCATCGTCAAGCAACGCGCGACCGCCCCCATCACAACCACCCTCGAACTGGCCCGCCTCGTCTCGCGCGTGCTGGGCGGACGCAAAGACGGCGACCGCCACCCCGCAACCCGCACGTTCCAAGCGCTCCGCATCTACGTCAACGACGAACTTGGCGAACTGGAGCGAGCTCTCGACGCTGCCGAACGGATCTTAAAACCCGGCGGCCGTCTCGTCGTCGTGACGTTCCATTCGCTGGAAGATCGCATCGTAAAAAGATTTTTTATCGAGCGATCGGGCCGTGAATCCCAGGGATCGCGCCATTTACCGCCCACAGCGGAGAAAAATTCACAGCCAAGTTTCCGAATTGTTAACCAGCGTCCGTTAAGTCCTTGTCAACCTGAACTCGACCTTAACCCGCGTGCACGATCAGCACGCTTGAGGTCGGGCATCAGAACGACGGCTTGATTAATCTCCCGACGGTGCGCGTTTTGAAAGTCCCAAACAACGGGCGGTTTGGCGGGTGTCCCGCCAAGCGTGTTGCAGGGTCGCAGCCCTGCACGCGAAGCGCACGCCACATGGGAGGCCCCAGGAGGACGCGTTCATGCACACCCTGACCCTCGCCTCGATCTTCTTCGCCCTGTCGAGCGCATTTCTGCTCTACGGGCTGACCTACGACACCCGCCTCATCGAACAGCGCGTCCAGGCCGCCGAACGCTCAGCCGACCGGGCCCGCAGCGACATAGCAATCCTGCGCGCCGAGCGCGCTCACTTGGCCCGTCCCGAGCGCATCGAGCCGATCGCCCGTGCCTTGGGTCTGCGCCCCACTCAGTCCGATCAGGTCATGAATACGCGCATGGCCGGCGCAGATAGCGACCGGTGATCCGCCATGCTGATCCTCGCCCCCCCGCCGCCAGCGGATGAGACCGTGACGAGCCATGCCCGCGCGCAGCTCGACCGGTTCGCCAAACCCAAAATCAAGCCTTTGCCCGAGCCCTCGGCGGCCTTCCAGTTGCGCATTGCTGGCATCGGCCTCGCGTGCCTGTTCCTCGCGGTAGCAGGCCAACTGACCCGTCTCGCCGTGAAGGCAGACGGCATGGTCCAGGTGTCCGCCGCCGTCGTCGATCCCGTCGCCCGCAGCCACTCGCGCCCCGACATCGTTGATGCCAACGGTCGCCTGCTCGCCACCGACGTCGAAGTCCACTCTCTGTACGCCGACCCCTCGCGCATCGCCGACCGCGACGAGGCCATCGAAAAGCTCAGCGCTGTCCTGCCCGATCTGGACGAAGCCGAACTGCGCAAAGCGCTATCGGACCGCAACCGGCATTTCGCCTGGGTCCGGCGCGGCCTGACGCCGAAGATGGCGCAAGCCGTCCACGATCTGGGCCTGCCCGGCTTCGCCTTCCGCCGTGAACTGCGCCGCGCCTATCCGCTGGGCGCGCTCGCTGGTCACTTGCTGGGCCGCGTCGATCCAGACAACAAAGGCGTCGCCGGCATCGAGCGCTACATCGACGACCAAGTCGGCATCGACGGCGTGCTGACCAGCCGCCCCACCGAACGCCCGCCCGTCCGGCTGTCGATTGAGATCGGCGCGCAGGCAGGCCTTGAGGCCGAGTTGGCCGAGGCCATGACGCGCTACAAGGCAGCCGGTGCCGCCGCCGTCATCATGGACGCCACTACCGGCGAGATCGCCGCCAGCGCCAGCTTCCCGCGAACCGAGCCCGCCCGCATCGCCGACGCGACCGACATCGTCAAAAAAGACCGGTTGCAGTCTGGCACCTATGAACTTGGCTCGATCTTCAAAATGATGACCGTGGCGGCAGCGCTCGACAGCGGCAGCGTGACGCCCGAGACCATGCTGGACGTCCGCGTTCCGCTTCAGGCGGGTCGCTACGTGATTAAAGATCAGCACAGCGCAGGCCGCCCGCTGTCCGTCACCGAAATCTTCCTGCATTCCTCCAACGTCGGTTCGGGCATGTTGGCGCTCGACGGCGGCGCGACGGCCCAACAAGCCTTTCTGCGCCGCGCAGGCCTTCTGACCCCAATCGCAACCCAGGCAGGCCCGGTCACGCCACCCGTCACGCCTGCCCGCTGGGACCGCACCGAAACCATCACGATCTCTTACGGCCACGGCATCGCGGTGGCCCCTTTGCAGTTTGCAGCCGCCGCCAGCGCCTTGATCAACGGTGGCCAATCGGTCGCGCCGACCTACATCAAGCGCCGCCCCACCGATCCAGCACCCGCCGTAACGCAGGTCGTCTCGGCCCAAACCAGCGCAGTCATGCGCACCATCATGCGCCGCAACGTCACCGACGCCCACGGCACCGGCAAGCGCGCCGACGTGCCCGGCTACGACGTCGGCGGCAAAACCGGCACCGCCGATATCGCAGGCCCGCGCGGCTATCGCCAAGGCGGGGTCATCTCCTCGTTCCTGGCAGCCTTCCCCATGAGCCAGCCCCGCTACGTCATGCTTGTCTTGCTGTTTGAACCCCAAGCCACCGCCGAAACCGGCGGCAAACGTTTAGCAGGCCTCACCGCCGCCCCCGTCGCCGCCCGCATCATCACCCGCCTCGGCCCCTTGCTGGAGCGGTAAAAACCGCGAAACGCCCTCCATTGTCATCCCGGACAACCCCGGACCCTTGATCCGGGGGCCGATCCGGGACCCAGCACCTGAGCGCCGAAGGCACCATTTTCGTCACCGCATGCGAACGCTTCCCAACGAGCAACGTCATCCCAGCGAAGGAGCCTGTGAAGAAATTCTGCCAATTCCAGATGAATTGTGATTCCTTGATGGGGTTGGCGGGAGGGATGACGATGGCGGACGAGCAGAGCAATCGGGGCAAGGCGCGGGTCGTCGCGGCGAACCG